>Ga0155860_16_pt2 | contig 272886 bp, 273 predicted proteins | sample RifCSPlowO2_01_FD_107514 | JGI IMG/M metagenome (GOLD analysis project Ga0155860, IMG submission 107514) | Candidatus Nomurabacteria bacterium RIFCSPLOWO2_01_FULL_41_18 | reverse complement strand
AAGTTCCGACACCGACACCGCCCAGATCAATGCTGCGAAACTGATGTCTCTACTAGCGAATAAGATGATTTAAGGGGGATGAAGAAAATAAAAAAACTAGGGAAAAATTGGAGAAAGTTCTGGAAGCTAGGGGTGGAGGAATTCAATACTCAATTCTTTAGTGTAAATAAAGAAGGTGAATTGACAGCAACCGAAGGCCATCACATTTATAACATAAGTGATATTGCGCAAAAATACGGTACGCCTCTGCAAATAATATTTCCGTTTATTATTGAAGATCGATTGAAAGATCTCATCGGATATTTCCAGGCCTACATGAAAATCTACGGATATAAAGGCAAATTTTTCTATCATTATCCGATGAAAGTAAATCAAAACAAGGAGTTTATTCTTTCTTTGCTTTCTGAAGGAGCAAATTTGGAAGTAACCTCTGTCAATGAACTTTCATTGGTGAAAAAACTGTGGGAAGGAGAGAGATTCAACAGTAAAATTCGTGTGCTCTGCAACGGTCCGAAGACCGAGGCGTATCTCGATTTGATAGAAGAACTGCGCTCTAAAGGAATGAACATCGTGCCGATAATGGAATGTCTGGACGAAGTCGAAAGGCTTTCAAAATACAAAGGCGATGTCGGTGTCCGAGTCGACTTGAATATAAAAACCGATTCTCATTGGGACAAGAAATTTGACCGTTTTGGCCTTTCTGAAAAAGATGCGCTCGCCTTAGGCAAGATGAAGAACTTGAGGGTCATGCACTATCATATGGGTTCCCAAATCAAAACCCAGAAAAGCATTTTTGAGGGAGTGAAGTATGGGTTTGAAATCTATAAACAATTGCAAAAAACTCATCCTTCGCTCGACACTCTAGACATCGGCGGGGGATTCGGTGTGCCTTACGAAAAGAAAAAGTTTTATACAGCGAAAGGTGTTTCTAGCAAGATCATCAAGACACTTAAGAATTTGTCCGACAAAGCTGGTATTCGGCATCCGAACTTGGTGGTGGAATGGGGCCAGTATATTGTGGCCCCGGCGCAGGTGACAATATACAAAGTGCTATCTGAAAAAATTATCCCGAAGGCGAATGCCAAAGCTTGGTATATTGTGGACGGAAGCTTTATGAATGACTTGAAAGACACTTGGGCCATACATCAGAAATGGCACGCTATTCCAGCAAACAATATGCAGGGGGTGTTAAAGACAACTTGGCTCGCGGGCAGCACCTGTGATTCGGACGACAAATATACTGCCGGCGGAAATTATATCCTCTTACCCAAACTTCATGAAAAACAACCTGCTCGTACGAACGTACGTTCGGGCGGGGACCAGTTCGTTGCGATTTTGGATACCGGGGCGTATCAGGATGGTTTGTCTTCTCACCACTGCCTTCTCTCCAACCCTATGAAAATTATTGCCCAAGACGGCATGATCAAGATCGCTCGCAAGCGCGAGACAGGGGAATCTATCGGCAGGCTTTTCGGCTGGACCAACGGGGATCATAAATAAAATGAGAAAGCTCAAAATTTATGCAAGTTTTGTTTTGGTAGTTATTTTTTTTATTTTTCTTTTTTTTATTCCGCAAAAACATAATTTAGAAGATATAAAATATGTAAAAATCGCAAGGCAGAATATCAAAGTCTTACTCGCCTTGACCGAAGAAGAACAGGCGCAAGGACTTTCAGGCCGACAGGGCCTGAGTAGCAACGAAGGCATGCTATTTGTGTTTGCGGAGCCCGGTCGGTATCATTTTTGGATGAAAGATATGAATTTTCCTATTGATATTATTTGGCTTGCCCCGTCTGATATAGGCGGGGATGGCGAAGACTTGAAAGTGATTTACATAAAAAAGAATGCTAGACCAGAATTATATCCTGCAACTTATGGACCCGACGTGAATACTAAATATGTTTTAGAAGTTATCTCCGGTTTTTCTGAAAAATACAATTTGAAAGAAGGGGATAGGGTAGAATTTAAATACTAAAAAGAAAATCCCCCACTTTTGGTAGGGGACTTTCATTTTTTTTGTAGGTGTCTATAAGCCGAATTCTGTGGTCCCTCGCTTTCGCTTGGGATGATAACAATTTATCTAGGTCCCTCATTGCTTCGGGACTCAAGCGATTCTCCCCTCACTGACTAGCAGGAGGGACACGATCTTGCACAGAGGTAAGGATTTAGCCGTTTCACCCGAACTGAATCGGTTCGTCACTGTTCGCACCTATATATTGCTATATGTGGGCGTTACCCACTACCTTTCCCGACGTTACGTCGGGACTGTGTTCGGACTTTCCTCTCCGACTTTTTACGTGGAGTAGTTATCCAACACCTACTCCCACATTGTACAAAAACTTGCATTTTTTTGCAAGGTATGCTATACTTCTCTTGTGAGTGTGAGGTTAGATTCATACTTATCGTAAACAACATAAGTGCCGCAAAAGACGCCCTTCGGGGCGTTTTTTGTTTTTTCATCAAGATTGCCTTGATTATAATAGGTGTTAGGTTATACTCTTCAAATGGTAGATTCGATCATTCGCGCAAAAAATATAGAAGAAGCGGAAGTGGTTATTGTGTCGGCAGGATATGAAAAAACAGCTTCCAGCAGAAAAGGAACTAAAAATGGCCCAAAGGCTGTGATAAAAATGCTTGATTCCAAACTCGAGTTATTTGACCGTAGCTACAAGATGCAGCCTAGCGACAAGATAAATATTGGACAGAAAGATCTGGGCGATTTGAGTTCACTAACGCCTCCAAAAGCACTTCAAAAAATCACTTCAGAATGCGCAAAAATTTTAGATAAAGAAAAATTTGTACTTTTGCTCGGAGGGGAGCACTCAGTGTCGCTTGGGCTATTACAGGCGCTTTCAAAAAAAATAAATCCTAAAGAAGTTACTATTTTGCAAATCGATGCGCACTGCGATCTCCGTGACAATGACTCTGACTATAATGATAAGTCAACAAAATTGGTGCATTCTTCTGTGATGCGTCGTGCTCACGAGCTTGGTTACAACCTTGTCCAAGTGGGTATTCGAACTTATTTCAAAGGTGAATACGAATATTTCAGTAATCCAAAAAATAATATAAAAGTTTTTGAATGGGGCCTGCCTGCGCTGGCAGGGAACGGTAAAGAAATTCCAATAGATGAGATTTTAAAATCCATAAAAACCAAATATATTTATCTGACTATAGATGTGGATGGTTTTGATCCGGCATATATGCCTGGCACTGGCACTCCGGTTTCGGGCGGGCTTCCCTGGTATTATGGCCTGGAGCTTATTGAAAGAATTATTAAATCAAAGGAGCTCATAGGAGCCGATATTGTCGAAGTTTCCCCACAAAGCGATTCCGTACTGACCGAATACAATACCGCCCAGCTTTGCTATTCAATAATCGCACACAAGTTCCGTGCTCAGTTAAGAGGAAATTAGTTCTTGAAAAAAGTCTTGCGCAGGAGCTTAGAAAATAAAAGCGGTAATCCGATTATTATTTTCTTGAGCGACGAGCAGTTCGCTCCGTAAGCTTGCCCAGATAGATTGCTTTTAGAGAGAAGTAATTTACTGGATGTGCTTTGCTATCAATTTATTTGCTTCTTTAGGGTTTGTTTTGCATTCAAGGAGTGCGCTTAGGATGAGGGGAGCTACAATTGTAGCGTCAGATTCTATTACAAACATAGGAGTGTCTTTGGTCAATTTGTCCCAAGTTATTTTTTCATTTGGAGTTGCGCCGGAATATGAACCGTAAGAAGTTGTAGAATCTGAAATCTGGCAAAAGTATGCCCAAGGTTTTACTTTTTCAACTTTCATATCATACTTGAGAGATGGGACGACACAGATAGGGAAGTCGCCGGCTATACCTCCGCCTATCTGGAAGAAACCAACACCTTTTCCAGTTGAAAGCTTCTGATATTGGTCGTAAAATGCTCCCATATACTCTATACCGCTTTTGGCGATGTTTGCGCTAGCTTCTCCCGTCTTTACATATGAGGCGAAAATGTTGCCAAAAGTAGAGTCTTCATAGCCGGGCACGACTATCGGGATGTTTTTTTCAGCTGCAGCTAAAAGCCAACATTCCTCTGCCTTACCCTGATGTTTTTTCTGTTTTTTCTTATTAATCTCTTTTATTAAATCATAAAAATATTCATGCCAGAATTTACGAGTTTTTTCTTTGGTGGCACGTTTCCACACGGGCACAATCAGGCCTTCTACTGCACGAAATGCTTCATCTTCAGGGATGCTGGTGTCTGTGACTCGACGCATTCTGTTTTCTAAAATTGCGGTGTCGTCTGCTTTTGTGAAATATCTATAGTCAGGAAAATCTTTGTAGCTATCGTGCGCGACGAGACGGAAAAGGGATTCTTCAAGGTTAGCGCCCGTCACAGACATGCCATGGATGATGCCGTTTTTTATTGCAGGCGCGAGAGTGATGCCGAGCTGGGCCGAAGACATGGCTCCGGCTACGCTCCAAAACATTTTCCCGCCTTTTTCTAAATGTTTCCAATAAGCAATCAATGCATCACGTGTTGCGCGAGCATTAAAATTTTTGTAATTTTTGAGAACGAATTCTAATGTGGAAAGGTTTGGATTCATAAGTTGGAGTATATCAAAAATTGAAGTATAAAGTAAGAATTTATCGCCTTGACAATAGGTTGACTCTTTGTTGTATTGAGTATAGTATCTAGGGCAGGGAAGCAGTTCGTTGACAACTTATTGTGAGTTGCACTGCTTTGTGGGAATCGGTAAACAATGAGATCCGACAAAAGTCGGATATGAAGAAAGATCGGGTTATGAACGAAAAAATCAAACCGCAAGGAAACTTGCGTGGAACGGCACGGACATGCACGTTCCTTGGCATGTGGTCATTGTATGCATTATCTGGAGCGTGGTGCATGTACACGCTTTCATCACTTGTCGCGCTTAAGGCTCTCATCACGCTTTCGGCGTGTGTTTTGATCCTGGCGACTGTGCACATTTGGATGTCACGGCATAACGACAATCTTGTCGTGCTGGCGAAAATCGCCGGTCCATGCATCGTGTTCGTGGCCGTAAGTTACGGCTTCCTGATCAAATCACTGTCGGTGCCTGTAGTGGAGCTCTGTATAGCCGGGATATTTACGTTCTCGGTAGGCATGGCCACAGCGGCAACATATTACGCATACTGCTCCACAAAGGAGGCCCAATGAAAAACAGTATTTTTGAGAAGAGGATTCGTTGGATCGTTACTGTCCTGATGGTAGTGTCTTTGCTGTGTTTGCCGATGCAGGCAAACACGTCGCCACCTCAGGGATCAACGTTGGTATGCGTCATGATAATCGGGGCGATTGTTTTGACCATATTAGTCGGTGGAATCATACACTGTGCGAATAAGCATTTGGGACCACCTCCAGGCCCTAATCCGCCTCAGAGTACGAACGCTAGCAGTAGTGCATCGTCGTCTCCCTTATCGGAAAAGCAACTAGAGGCGCTCAGGCAACAGGTTATGCCTCAAATAAACTTTCCGACCAATATCGTGTTTTGGGAGTATCCAGATACGAAAAATGTTGCGCCAGATGGTACACCCTATACGTTGGTAGCGGCGTATGGCGTGGATTCAGCTCTCACCAACAGCACGAATCCCCAATGGGTGAATGAATTCACAGTCACGCAATGGGTGTCGTCAAGCACGACCATCGCAGGGTTGTATAGAAACGGCGAGCGAATTTCCTGCCGGACAAAGTCCGTCGGGACAAATCGCAACGTAGTCATCAACTGGGGTTCGGATCTCCTTATCCTTCCCAGTCTCGACCAACCCCAACGATGTTACAGAGGGGCTTGGTACGTCATTCATTGACGTGAAGTTTGAATTATCGCAGGACGTCGGAATAGCAACCGACGTCTTTTTTATTTTCTTTTCGTTTGTGGCTATAAATAATTCCTCTAGTGGACCCAAGCGGTCTCGAACCGCTCACCTCCTCATTGCAAATGAGGCGCTCTACCAGATGAGCTATGGGCCCCTCACATGGAGATTCTAAATTTTCCATGTGAGGGGCTATGGGCCCAACTCCAATGAAATATTTATACTTCCACGATTGAATTTTTTATCCTCTTCTTCAAATGTGTCATGGAGCCGGAAAATCTTTTCAGCATTTGCTCCCTATGTTTTGCATCACTTTTTGAAGTGTAAGCTTCGTAATAAACGAGCTTAAACGGTGCTTTGTATCTTGTTGAAATATTTTTCTTATCGTTATGTTCAACAAAACGCCGTTTAAGATCATTTGTTTGTCCAATGTACAATTCACCCAATATAACACTTTTTAAAACGTAAACATAATGCATGATTTATGGATGATGAGCTATGGGCCCCTCACATGGAGATTCTAAATTTTCCATGTGAGGGGCTATGGGCCCAGATCTTTAAGCTAAAACCCCCAAATTATTTTTGTAACGGGGGCTCGTATAGAAGCATAACTTACGAAGGTAAAAATGGCAAGAGATGACTATTTCGTTTTGTATGGCTTAGATGGTGAACCTGACGCCCGTATTTCGCCCGTGATCTGTCTCGTCGTCATACTGGCTATTTGCGGCATCAATCTCTTTCGTTGTTTTATTAAATGCATCTTCAATATATTTTTGCGATGGAACGCATTTTTTTTCATCAGCTAAATTTTTTAGATAGGCGTAGAATGTTTCTGCATAATTCTTTGTTATTTTGCCGTGCTCATCTTCGTGTTCTCGCAATGGCGCATAAAATCCATTCCATTTGTTTATGAGGTCAGATGGCGCATTCGCAGAGTCGACCAAACGGGGCAAGAGATATGCGAGATGCAAGCCGACAGCCACATTTTTTATCTCGCATACCTGCCCGTCTACCGATTCGAAATCATAACTGTAGTTCAGAGTATTGCTGGTCACCCCGTTCGCGTCCATATCGTCCAAGGCCAGATTGCAGTCGAATAATTGGTTATATATCTGTTGTGAATTCGTACCTTTTATATCATAAGACAAATTATCTTCTTCCACGATGAGCCCAGTTTTACCAGTGAGATCGAGGTTGGCTGGGTTGCGGATAATTCTTTGGTCATTATTGACACAAGGAAGAGAGGGAGCCGCCTTGGATGTGGCCGGCTCGACTGGCAGCTTTGGCGCGGTTCGAGGCAAGAGCGCTAATTTTTTAAGATTTACTATCGAGGATGCCGGGGGAGTGAATGGAGGCTTCAATTCTGCGCGGTAATTTGTAAGGTTCAGAATTATAGGAGGTTCTTCCAGATACAGAAAAATGGAAAAACAGAGCAAAGCCGTCATGAATATTATAGAGAAAATGGCTATTAAACTAATTCTAATTTTCATTAATTATTACAGTATATCATACTGGCTCCGGGGGTAGGGATCGAACCTACGACCAATCGCTTAACAGGCGACCGCTCTACCGCTGAGCTACCCCGGAATTTATTTATTCTAGAAAGAACTTTTATCATAGTATCAGAAATTGCAGGAAAAACAACATTAAAGCATTTACAAGCTAGTAAAATATGGAGTCTTGCCTCGACACTATCATTTTTTTTCGGTGTTTGGTAATATATAAGCATATGGAAAAATTAAAACTTATTTTATTCTCAATTGTTGTTTTGTCCTTGCTCGCTCTCGCCCTGTATTGGTCGGTAAATACCATCCAGTCTGGCACAGAATACGTAGCCAGCCAGAAAGTAAAACAGCTGGAAAAGGAAAATGAAAATTACAAGAAAGAAATCAAGCGCCTCGGCGCCGAACTTGCGATCTTGCAAGCAAGGGAAGAGGTCGCAGCGCCGATCGTAGAGAAAAATCCAGAAGCACCGGTGGCAACTATGTACAAGCATCAGACGCTCATAAACGAATTGCAAAAACTGATAGACGAAAATATCTTGATGAAGCTCAAATCGAATGGCACGAGAGTCGGCACGGTGCAAAAATTCCTGAATATTTATAACAATACTTCAAACAGGGTGGATAACGATTATGGAGCGGGTACGGTCTCCGCGGTTAAGGCATTCCAAAAGGATGCGGGCTTGACTGCGGACGGAGAATCAGGCGCTAGCACTTTCAGCAAGATGATCGATTGGCTTAAAAAACAAAAATAGTCCCTAATCCACGAACAGCCTATAGAACAGAGATAGCATGTTTATAATGGGCGACAAAATGTAGTCGAACCATTTTGGTTTATAAGTTTTGTGGTCGAATAAGACCGCGTCTTTTTTCCACACCCTTACGATCCGAGAGAGTTTGGCAACCGCTTCTTTTTCCTTGAAGAAGATGCCTATTTCCGAATTGAAATCAAAGGACAGAAAGTCAAGGTTTGGCGATCCGACCATGGCTTCTTTGCCGTCTATGATCATCGCTTTTGCATGATTTGTTTTTTTCAGCATGTAAAACACGACACCTAGCTTGGAAAGCTTGTATATGTAGAAATAATTCAAGCGGTCAAGAAAGAAATGTTCCGCAGTCGAGGGGATCAATATCTCCACTCGAACTCCACGCAAGACTGCCTGATGGAGCGCTGCTCGTAGCCAGCGCTTCGGGATGAAATATGGAGTGACGAGGATGATCTCAGAGATAGCTTCATGTAGATATTTCTTGTAGATCCTTTTGAGCTGAAATTTTTTTCCGACAGGGGAATGCTCTACGATCCAGGTGCTCGCAATTGTTCTTACTATTCCATCATTATCACCGATAAAAAGAGGGTCTCTGCCTCCAGCGCCCCGGTATGACTTCGCAAAAGACAAAACTATTTTTTTGACCAGAGAGCCTGTGATTTCCACCATGAGATCATTCCAAAATCTGGAGGCTCTATATATATTCACTCCGCCGATAAAGGCGACTTGCTCGTCTACGATCAAGATCTTTCTATGCATGCGATAGAACAGATGGCTCAAGGAGAGGACTTCCACTCCGGAGGCTTTGAGTTCAGCGATCTCTTTATTGCTCAAGCTGAGACTGCCAAAATAGTCGATTACCATTTTTACCCGCAAGCCTTGCCTTGCTTTTTTCTGGAGCAGGGTGAAGAAATCATACTCTTCCATCTCATTATCAAAAATATACATCTCCAAATATATGGATTTTCTCGCTTCCGATACGGCGCGGAACATGGATTTCCAGGTTTTTTCCGAACTAGTGAAAAATTTATAGCTCATTACGACATTATACACGAGATGAAAATTATGCTACAATGGAAATATGGCAAAAAGAAGTACAACGCTGGGTCTTAAAAACAGATCTAGACATTCACATAAGACTAAAAAAAGGCTGGCAATCAAGCATGCCATGCTTGCAAAGAAAGCTCTCCGAAGAAAAAGTAGGTAAAACAAGACGGATACCCCTTTGTATTTTTAGAATTTTAGCATAATCATAATTATATGATTAAAAAAAAATCATCTAAAAAATCTAAAAAGATAGTTATGGTCAGTGGGGGATTTGACCCTGTTCACATTGGTCATGTTCGAATGTTTGAAGAGGCAAAGAAACTCGGTGATGAGCTCGTGGTGCTTCTCAACAACGACAATTGGTTAAAACTCAAAAAGGGTTATGCTTTTATGCCCGAGCACGAACGAAAAGAAATCCTTGAAGCATTCAGCGCAGTTGACAGAGTTATTTTAACTAGTCACAAGAAGGGCACAAAAGATATAAGTATCAGTAAAGATTTATTGTCTATTCGTCCGCATATTTTTGCAAAAGGCGGAGATCGCCATGTAGGCAATATTCCAACTCCTGAAGTTTTAGTTTGTAATAAAATAGGTTGTGAGATAATAAATGACATTGGCTATGGAGGCAAAGTGCAGAGTTCTTCGGAATTAGTGAAAAAAGTAAAGAAATATAAAAAAATTAAAAATAAAAAGAAGATATAAACATGCAAACACTTATAGTAAAAAAACCATGGGGGCAGTTTGATCAATTTACACACGACGAAGCGACTACGGTCAAGATTCTTTCTATTAACCCAGAGAATTCTTTAAGCCTGCAGTATCATAACCACCGCGATGAATTTTGGCGGGTCATTTCCGGACACCCGGTTCTCACTATCGGTGGCAATAAGATTAATGCTAAGCCTGGCGATGAATTTACAATTCCGAAGACTGTAGCGCATCGGATCGAAGCCACAAGGGACGCTGTCTTGATTTTAGAAGTATCTTATGGCGGAACTTTTGATGAAAATGATATTATCAGACTGGAAGATAATTATGGGAGGATCTAATCATGTATTCACTAACAAGATATGAAGGTGGCCCTATTTTGGAGCCAAATGACAATCTGAATTGGGAAAAAGAAGGAGTATTCAATCCTGGCATAGCTCGTACCGAGCGTGGAGTAGTAATGCTTTATCGCGCCGTGGGGGAGACTGAATCGTATGTTTCCCATCTAGGCTTAGCGACGAGCGAAGATGGGGTGACATTTAAGCGTGTTTCAGATAAGCCAATATTCGGCCCCAAAGAATCATTTGACATGTGGGGCACAGAAGATCCGCGCATCACTAAGATAGAGGGTGACTTTTATATCACTTATGTGGCGCTGGAGAAACCGGTGATGTCTGACGGTAGACTTGCCGATCACATCGAGACATCGACGGCCTTGCTCAAAACGCGAGATTTTACTTCTTTTGAAAATCTGGGAATAATTTCGGTGAAAAATTCGGACAACAAGGACATCGTTCTATTTCCGAGGAAAATAAATGGAAGATACTGTATGTTGCATCGTCCGAACCATTGGCACAAGTCTTGGTGCGATCACTTGAAAGCGACCGGGCAGCCACTGTCCTGGCCATGCGAACTCGATATCGTGCCAGCGAACCCGAGCATCTGGATCGCCTGGTCTGATGATCTCTTGGTGTGGAAGGATCACCAGGTGCTTTTACAATCATCTAACCATGGAGATTCGAAAATAGGTCCGGGCTTGCCACCGATCGAGACGAAAGAGGGTTGGCTCGTCATCTATCATCATGTGGTATTTACCGAGACAAAGGATTCTTTTTATTATTCCGCTCGCGTGGCTTTGTTTGACCTCGATGATCCGACTCGTCTGATCGGGAAATTGCCGCATCATATTCTCGCCCCGGAAATGCCTTATGAAAAAGAGAAAATTTCCAGCATCGTTTTCCCCACGGGCGGATTTGTCGAAGGAGACAAGCTTTTTGTCTATTATGGCGCTTCTGATCGCTATGTCTGCTTGGCTACCGGACCCTTGTCGCAACTTTTGGCTGAATTAAAACAAGCAAACATAACATCATGACTACTCTCACCAAAGAGAAGGACATAGGGTGTGTCGTCTATGTGACGACCTATCCTCCGCGCGAGTGTGGGATTGCGAACTTCAGCGCGGACTTGATCAGCTATTCGGATGAGCTTTTTCTAGAGAAAGTAGAATCCAAAGTTGTCGCGATGGATGTGGGGCCAGTCACCGCACCTCTTTATTCTCCAAAGGTAATTTTTCAAATTGAGGAGAACAATAAGGTGGATTATATTTCTGTAGCGGATAAGCTGAATGCTATGCCCGAGGTCAAAATGGTGTCTATTCAGCATGAGTTCGGAATTTTCGGCGAAAATTACGGCAATAACATCGCTCTTTTTTTGGAGAAATTAGAAAAGCCGTCGGCGGTGACTTTTCATACCGTGTTGCCGCGCCCCGAGAGCGGAATGAAATCGGTGATGGAAAAGATAATCCGTCATTCTGATCTGCAGATCGTCATGACCGAGCTGTCTAAAAAGCTCCTGATTGAAATTTACGGAGCTAAGGCGGAGAAAATAAAAGTCACTCCGCATGGGATTCATCCCCAGCAGTATGTGGATACTTTGCCTGCCCAAAAAGAGTTGAAACTTGAGAACAAAACTATTTTAGCCACCTTCGGGCTTCTAAGTAGCGGAAAGGGAATAGAGTACGCCATTGCGGCTCTGCCAGGAATTTTAGAAAAATATCCCAACACGATATATTTAGTTTTGGGGCAGACTCACCCAGTCGTGCTCCGGAGAGAAGGAGAAATTTACAGGAACAAGCTCATAGCTCAGGCTAAAAATCTTGGAGTGGAAAAAAATGTGGTATTTGTCAACAAGTACCTGTCTCGAAATGATCTTCTGCTCTATTTACAGGCCACTGACATATATTTGGCGCTTTCACAAAATCCTGATCAAGCAGTTTCAGGCACATTGACCTATGCACTTGGCGCAGGCAGGGCGGTGATTTCCACTGCCTTCATGCAGGCTAAAGAAATCGTTACCAAGGAGGTCGGCAGGCTGGTTCCGTTCAGTGATTCTAAAAGCATTGAACTCGAGGTTTTGAAACTGCTTGAAAACAAAAAAATATTAGAGAACATGGGGAAATCCGCATATCTTTATACCAGAAATATGACTTGGCCGAATGTCGCTCTTTCTTATATGAATATATTTTCTCCATTTTTGTCGAGGGCAACGGAGAAAAATAAATTCATGCTTCCCGTCAACATTGCCCACATCAAGAAGATGACCGATAACTTTGGGATCTTCCAATTTGCCTTATTGAGCAATCCCGATCCGAAATGGGGATATACTCTGGATGACAATGCCCGCGCGTTGGTTGCTCTCTCTTGGTACAACGACCTGTATCCCTCAGAGGAGGCGGAGTCGCTCATAAATATTTTTCTCAAATTCATTGAACGTTCTTCTATCGATACTGGAGGGTTTGTAAACTATTTCAATACCGACAGGAATCCGCACAATGAACTCAATCAAAATGAAAATTTGGAAGATTCCAATGCTCGCGCCCTCTGGGCCTTGTCGGTGGCATCGACCAATACCAAGATTGGAAGTGTCAAGAAACACGCTTCGACTCTTTTCCAAAAACAGTTCAAATTGCATAAGAAGGTCATCTCTCCCAGGGCGGCAGCCTTTTACATCAAAGCTTTCGTGGAAAATCTATCTCATCATGAGAACACTGACGAGGCTCGCAAGCATATAGAATTTTATGCGGATTTTCTGGTTGATATGTTTGAAGAGACAAGCGACGATAAATGGAAATGGTTTGAAAAGATCCTCGCATATTCGAACGGAATTTTGCCCGATGCACTGCTTGCGGCCTATTCCGTTTCTGGGAATCCGAAATATTTCAAAGTAGCCAAAGCTTCGCTTGATTTCTTGATTGAGCAGTCCTTTGAAGGAGATATTTGTGTACCAGTCGGGCAAGGTGGCTGGTTTAAGAAAGACGGGAAAAAAGAGCGCTATGACCAGCAGCCGGAAGAAGTCTCTGCTCTCATTCTCGCGCTTCACAAGATGATATTGGTGGAGGATGATCCTATCTATCGCCAAAAAATGATGCTTGCTTTTGACTGGTTTTTCGGAAATAATCTGTCCAAACAGATGGTCTATACGCATTCGACAGGAGGCACTTATGACGGAGTTCAGGAAGAGGGAGTAAATCTAAATCAGGGTGCGGAATCGACCATAGCTTATCTACTAGCTAGATTGATAATGGAAATCAATCAGGAGTAGATTAGTATAAATTAGCCTCGAGTTTTAGAAAGTGCTTGCCCTACTTTTTCTTGTAATTGTTCTATCTTGAAAGGTTTTTGTAGACATACACCACCCAAATGGCCGACAGCTTCTTCTAGTTGAGAAGAAATGAGGCCACCGGTATATAAGATCAGAGGCAATTTACTATCTATGGAATGTATGGCTGTAAGTACTTCTACACCGTCTATGCTTTTAGGCATATCTTTATCACTGATTAGAAGACCATATTCATTAGGTTTTGCCTGTTTAAATTTTTCAATAAGTTTGTTTCCATCTTCGAATTCTTCTACAGAACAACCCATATCTTTTAGTACTAGAGCACTAAGCATTCTCATTGCTTCATCATCATCAAGCAAAAGAACTTTTATTTTCAACTTTTCTCCTTTCTCTTGCTTTGGCGCGGTTGACTCTTGAGGTGGTCGTAAATTTTGTAATGGTATATTTTCTTCAATTGACATGGTATCAAGTATATATGATATAATACAAGTATGCAAATCAATTTACAGGGTAAAAATATTGAATTAACTGAAGCTATAAAAGACTATGTTTTGAAGAGGGTTACCAACTTGGAAAAGCTTCTTACCAGGATAAAAGAAGGGGGAGGAAAGGTGATGGTAAATTTCGAAGTAGGCAAGTCCACAAATCATCATAAATCAGGCGAGGTTTTCCATGCAGATTGTCTGATCAAGATAGACGGCAAAGAATTTTATTCTAGCTCTGATAAGGAAGATTTATATCAGGCGATAGATGCCATTAAAGACACTCTCTACTACGAAATAAATAAAAACAAAGATCGCAGTCAGACGCTCTTGTATCGCGGAGCCCGCAGTGTCAAAAAGATGATGAAGGGTCTCTCAAAACGAAATCCTTTTACTTCGAAGTATTAAGTTACGTAATGTATTACGTAATACATTACGTAACTTTGTAATTCATTTCTTTTCCGTTTTCTGGAATGATTTTTTTAATCACAAACTTTCCATCTATAAGCTTTGCGTCAGTAACTATTATTCTCTTTCCATTTACAAAAAAGAAAGTTCTTGGCCAAAAGACATAGGCTCTCCATTTATTATAGTTTGTAACTGCATCGGCATTTAAATCTATCAGTCCGTCTTCTTTTTTAATTTTTTTGCAAAATGTGGCTTGAGATTCATCTTGCTCGATCCCTACCACTTTCGGCACCTCCCCCTTGATAAGGGGGAGGAAGGAGGGGGTTCCTAAAGTTTTTACCAAAAGTTCTCCACCTATTTTAATTAATTTTTTTCTTAATTCTGGAGCTGTTTCATCAGGCGATATTTGCACCTTTTCTTGCGCTAATATGTTTCCTGCATCCAATTTATATACCATTTTTTGTATAGTCACTCCTGTTTCCGTATCTCCGTTTAAGATCGCAGATTCTACAGGAGAAGCTCCACGATATTTTGGGAGAAGTGAATAATGTATATTGATAGAGCCCAATTTCGGCATATTTATAATATTTTCAGGTATTATTTTGCCGTAAGCAACCACAATAAATAGGCAATTAGGCTTTAGACAGCTAGGCTTTAGTTTATTACAAAATTCTTCGTCAAGTTTTTCGGGTTTAAGACAAGGTATTTTATTTTGTTCTGCAAAAATGGCTACGGGGGATGCTTCCATATGCATGCCTCTCCCTTTTTTTGCATCTGGAGATGTAACAATCAAAGACGGTAAAAATCTAGCTTGCTTTAAGGTTTCAAGTGTCTCAGAGGCTACATCGGGTGTTCCCCAAAATACAAAGCTTAATTTATCCATAATTCTATTAGCTAAAAGCTATGACCCAGCATCTAATTTATTTCGGTAATTCTTCCGCTTTTAAATCTTTGGCGTGGTCTATAAAAAGTATGCCGTTTAAATGATCCGTCTCATGCTGGAAGATCTGAGCCAAGAGGCCTGCTCCGCCTCTCTTAAACTTCTTTCCGTTTTCATCATATGCGGATACGCTAGCTTTTGTGGATCTGTATGTTTTCCCATATATTGGGCGGACAGAAAGACAGCCTTCAGATAACCAGTGTTTTTCGCGCGAAAGCTTAGAAATTTTTGGGTTGATAAAAACAAGATTTTCGATCTCTTTTTTGATCTCCTTTTCTTCTTCCTTAGTTTCTTTTTTGGGCGCATGATCGGAATATCTTTCTTCTCTAGTTTTAGGAAAATCTTTCGAGAATATTTTTCCGGAGACAACAAATATTCGAAGCGCATACCCGATCTGGGGAGCCGCGATCGCTACGCCGTCGCCTTGGCTGTCCAAGGCTTCCTTCATTTCTGTCAGCACTTTTTTAATTTTAGTAGTATGAATGTCGGCCAAAGGAACCTCTTTTGCTATTTGGCGCAAAACTTTTTCGTCTTTTTGCAGAATTTTTTTCATGACCCTCTTATTTTATTTCTTTTAAGTATTCGAGGAGCTTATCTAATTTTACCGTGTCCTGAGATCTGCTCGACATATCCCGCACTATTACCGAGTTGTCGAGTGCCTCTTTTACTCCGAAGATGAGCGCGTAGGGGATATTCAACTTTTCAGCGATCGCGAGTTGAGAACCCAGGCTGTCCTTGGAAAGAGATTGGGTGATGGGGATATGGGCTTTACGCAAGATCTCAATTATATTCAAGCTTTTTAGCTTGGCTTCGGAGCCTAGCTGGATGAAATAAATTTTAGTTTTTTTCATTATGCGAGGCGTCAGCTTTTTATACCAGGGCGATGCGATGATCCTATCCACGCCGATCGAGATACCCACAGCAGACACATCCTTCTTGGATCCTATCTGGCGGGCAAGGTAGTCGTAGCGTCCGCCACCAGCCAAGGTAAGCGGTGTGCCGCCTTCTCCGCCTTCTTTTTCTATGATCTCAAAAACGGTGCGGGTGTAATAGGAAAGTCCGCGCACTAAATTTTTGTTTAAGTTGTACTGGATGTTCATCTCTTCCAGATATTCCAATACTTCTCTAAAGTGTTTTTTACAGGAAGGGCAGAGAAAAGATATGGAATCTGGGGCTTGGTCGTTGACCCCTTTTGTCTTTTCTTCTTTTGAATCTAAAATTCTAAGCGGATTTGTTTTCAGGCGTTCGCGGTCTATCGGTGCGAGCTCGTTGATGTGTTTTCGATAATAGCTGGTGAGTTCTTTGATGTATCCATTCCGGCATTCCTTGTCGCCGATCGAATTTATATCGATAGAAAGATCCGTCGCCCCGGCATCCTCCAAGATGCTCATGCCGGCTTTGATGACGAGCGCATCCATGATGCTCTTGTCGTTTCCAAGCGAGTCCAGATCGAATTGCCAAAATTGCCTATATCGTCCTCGCTGAGGCTTGTCATGCCGGAATACCGGGCCGTACTGGTAGAGCATTACTGGTTGGGGGAGGGTCTGCATGCCGTGCTCAATATAAGCGCGCACCAAAGGAGCCGTATGTTCGGGGCGAAGCGCCAGATGATCGCCACCCTTGGTTTTCAGAGTATACATCTCTTTATCTATGATATCCGTGCCAACGCCCACGCCAGAAGTAAATATTTCTTCATGCTCCAAGATCGGGGTGTCGATCGGCTTGAATCCGTAATATACCGCCACTTCTTGGGCTTTTTCAAAGAAGCCCTGGAAAGAATAGTATTCCTCATTCATCAGATCCCTCATTCCCTTTGGCGAAGCAACTTCTTGATTTTTATTTTTTATATTTTTCTTCATGGTTCAATTTTATTCACCATGACCCTGAGTCTTTCGAATGGGTCATGGTTTTTATTTACTACTCATCCGTTTGTCGGTAGCTGCCCGGCAGTAAACTTAACTTCTTGATCGGCAATAATCGGAGGAACGCTTTTCCGGTAAGGAGCTCTTTTTTCACCGCTCCCCAATATCTAGAATCCGAACTTCCGCTTCTATTGTCGCCCATCACAAAAAACTCGTCGTCTTTTAATTCGACGACCAGATTGTTGTTGGCGGTGTTTTTTACAAAAGGTTCCTCGAGTACGAATCCGTCCTTGTGTTCGTCATTCTTTATTGTCACGACACTTCCTTTAATCTCTATCGTTTCATTCGGAAGGCCGATGATCCTCTTAATGAAAAATTTATTTGGGTCCTTTGGGTAACGAAAGACTACGACGTCGTCTCTTTTCGGGTCGCTTATCCTATAGGAGATCTTGTCTATGATCAGATAATTTCCATTTTCAAAAGTCGGAATCATAGAACTACCTGAGACAATGAACGGTTCTACCAAGAAGAGGCGGACGGGAACTACTATGAGCATTGCAATTACGGCAAAACGTACGAGATCCCAAAATGACTGTTTGGCGGATTGGGGTACTTCCCGGATTTCCTGTGTTTCATTTTCCATGCAGATAATATAACACAAAATATTCTTGACAGCATTGTCTAGTTTATTGTGTAATAATAAATTACACAATATATTTGTGTTAATATAAAGGCATGAAATTGGTTGTTGGCTTAGGAAATCCTGGAACTGAATACGAAAACACAAGACATAATACCGGAAGGATTATGGTTGGTATTTTAGAGAAAAAATTTGAAGGCAAAAAAGACAAAAGCAAGATTAAATTTCTCATGCCAGACAATTTTATGAATAATTCTGGCAAAGCCGTAGCACCTTTGATAAAAAGTAAAAAAGATTTGAAAGATCTGGTGGTAATTTATGACGATATTGATTTGCCACTTGGAAAAATAAAAATTTCTTTTAATCGTTCTTCGGGTGGGCACAATGGTTTGGGTTCTGTAATCAAAGCACTAAAAAGCGAAGAATTTTTGCGTATTAGAGTTGGCATTTCATCAGCCACTCCTAAAGGTGTGGTGAAAAAACCAAAAGGGGAGAAAGCAGTCTTGAATTTTCTTCTTGGAGAATTCAAAAAATCAGAACTAGAAATAATCAAAAAACTCAGCAAAACTGTAGCCGAGGCAGTAGAAACTATTTTTACTGAAGGCAAAGAAAAGGCAATGAGTTTGTATAATTAGTTTAAGTAGGTTTTATTTCTATCGTCTTGTTCTTCGTGCATTTGTCTGACTATCAGTGCTTTTTCTTCGGCATCTAATTCAGCATCTAAACCATGTTCTTCTCTTTTCTTAGAAATACTTGTTTCTAATTCTTTATCTGTTCTTTTAACTAAATTAACTAAATCTAATTGTTCTGATTTCATTTTTTTTAAATTAATTAATAAAATCTAGACCTCTTTCACTGCTTCTATTATAATGCTCTTTTCGCCGTTACGCAAAGATATTTTACCAGAAATGGCAATACATTTCTCAGGCACCAAAATATCAATAGATTCTTTGAATATAGAAGGGAAGCACACAGCTTCAATTGAATCAGTCAAATCGGCTATTTTAAGAAATGCCATCCTTTCATTATTTTTGGTAACTACTTGTCTTACCGTTTCTATTATTCCGGCGATAGTTACTTGCATACCATTACCTAAATTATTTTCTCTACTGTTTTCTTGGTTTGCTTTTATTTTTTTAATATTTATATCTTTACTTTCTAATTTGGCGCGGATGCGGTCTAAGGGATGTCCGGAGATGTAAAGTCCCAGCAATTCTTTTTCCCAAAGCAGTTTTTCGGCCTGCGTTGATTCTTTTGCATTTTGTAATTTAAATTCTGGCGCTTTTATTGAATTTGTTCCACCAAAAAGAGAAACTTGATTCTGATTTTGTTTATTTATCTCGTGATTGTACAAAAGCATTGCCTCTACATTTGCTATCATCACCCCTCTATCGCCCCATTCATCCATGCATCCAGATTTAATTAGCGCCTCTAAGGATTTCTTGTTTAAATTTTTGTGTTTGATTCTATCTAGAAAATTTGTTATCGATTCAAATTTGCCGTTCTCTTTTCTTTCTCTGATTATGCTGTCAGCGATATCTGTGCCTAAGTTTTTGATTGTATAGAATCCAAATCTTATTTTAATACTTTTATTTTTGTCACTGATTTGGGTGTGAGCTTCACTAGGCAGGCAAGTAAATCCACCATAACTTTCATTAATATGTGGAGGAAGCACGGGAATGTTCATATTTTTACATTCGTTGATTATTTCAGCTATTTTTTCAACGTCACCACTTTCAGCTGTGAGTATCGAAGCCATATATTCTACTGGGTAGTTTGCTTTCATATAGGCAGTTTGGTAAGCAACTTTACCATAAGAGGCTGCATGGGCTTTACCGAATCCATAAGCTTGGAATGGTTCAAAAAGTTTCCAAAGGTTTTCAGCAAAAGCAGGAGTTTGCCCATTTGCAATAATACCCTTCGTTAATTTCTCTCTTTGAGCTGCCATTTCTTTTGGTATTTTTTTACCAACTGCCTTACGGAATTTGTCAGCTTCTTCCCAGTTGTAGCCGGCTAGTTCTATTGCAGAGAGCAATAAATCGTCTTGATAGACTATGAGCCCATAAGAATCACCCAAATATTTCTTCATTCTGGGGTCTAAGTATTTAATTAGTTTAGGATTATGTTTTCGTTTGATATATTCTGGTATAGAGTCCATTGGCCCAGGACGATAAAGAGCCACCATGGCATTTATGTCGTGGATAGAAGTGGGTTTCAATTCTTTTAAATATCTGGTCATGCCGGAGCCGTTTAATTGAAAAAGTCCTTCGGTTTGACCAGAAGCTAAAAGTTCGAAAGTTTTTTTGTCATCGAGTGGAATATTTTCTATATCTATATCTATATTGTAAAATCTTTTTACCAAACTAACTGCGTCTGCCAAAATTGATAAATTTCTAATACCCAGAAAGTCAAATTTCAAAAGTCCTGCTTCTTCAATGCTATACATATCATACTGAGTAATTATTTTATTTTCTCCTTTTGGATCATATTGAAGGGGGACATATTCTATAAGTGGAAGTGGTGAGATGACGACTCCAGCTGCATGCACAGAGATGTGTCTGACACAGCCTTCGAGTTTTTTTGCCAAGTCTATTATTTTTTTTGTATCTTTTTCTGTTTTATATGCCTGTTTTAGTTCCGGCACTATTTCCATCGCATACTCTATGGTCATGGGCATACCTTGCGAACCCATCGGGATCATCTTGGAAAGCCTATCACCTATGGTGTATGGGTAGCCGAGGGCACGAGCTACATCGCGCACGGCTCCGCGCGCCATCATCGTACCAAAAGTTCCAATTTGAGCCACCTTATCTTCACCATATTTATTTTTTACATACTCGATCATTTCGTCGCGTCTATTGTCTGCAAAATCCATATCAATATCTGGTGCGGAAGGACGGAAAGGATTTAAAAATCTCTCAAAAGGTATTTTGTAATCTATCGGGTTAACATTTGTTATACCAAGCAAATATGTAGCCATCGAACCCGCCACAGAGCCTCTGATAGTTGTCAAAATCCCATGTTCTTTTGCATAATGCATCAAATCACCAACTACTAAAAAATATGGAGAATATCCTTTATCAAAAATAACTTTTAGCTCGTATTCAACGCGTTCTAACGTCGGTTTTGTTTGTTCTATCCGCAAATTCTTGAAGCCAGCATATACCAGCTCGCGCATTTTCTGATCTGCTGTTTTTCCTCCTTCAATTTTGAAGTCAGGGAAGACCCATTTACCGAGTTCCAATTCAAGATTGCACATATCGGCTATTTTCATTGTATTTTCTACTGCTTCGGGGATATCCTTGAAAACTTCCAGTGCCTTTTTTGTATCAATAAATGAAAAGTCATCATCAGAAAATTCAAACTTAGCGCCATCTTTTACATCGCCTTGGGTATTTATTTGAAGCAAGGTATGGTGTGCATCATGGTCGTCACTACATGGATAATGTGAATCTTGTGTACCAACAATCATAATATTATGTTTTCTGGCGAGTTTTATTAAATTCTCACGCACACTTTTGTCATTTTCAACTGACGGATGACATTGTATTTCTATAAAATAATTTTCTTTGCCGAAAATGTCTTGATATTCCTGCACGAGTTCATCTGCTTTTTTTTCATCACCCTTCATCACTGTTTGCGAAAGTTCTCCACCCAGACATCCTGAAAGGGCAATGATGCCACTTGAATGTTTTCTAAGTATTTCTTTATCCATTCTCGGTTTGTAATAATATCCTTCCAAGTTTGCGATAGTAACGAGTTTTATTAAATTTTTATATCCTTCTAAATTCTTCGCAAGCAAAGTGAGGTGGTAATATCTTTTTGTGCCTCCGGCTTCCGTGGTTCTGTCTTTTCTGTTTCCAGCAGTCATGTAGGCCTCCACTCCGACTATAGGCTTTATGCCTTCTTTTTTTGCAAGTTTATAGAATTCGATTGCCCCATACATATTTCCATGATCAGTGATGGCCATAGCTGGCATTCCAGCTTCTTTTGCGAGCTGAACTAAATCCTCAATCTTTGAAAGCCCGTCTAGGAGGGAATAGTGGCTGTGGGTGTGTAGGTGGATGAATTTTACCTCTCTGTTTTCCTCTTTTTCCATTTTTTGATTATACACTTTTTCTTTATTTTGGTATAATAAACGCCATGAATAAAATCAAAGTTGGAATTAACGGGTTTGGAAGGATAGGCAGAGCATTTTTGAAAGTGGCTTGGGATAGGCCGGAGATTGAAATAGTGGCAGTGAATGATCTTGGAAGCGTGGAGAACATGGCTTATCTTTTGAAATACGACACAGTTTACCGAGAATGGAAACACGACATAAAAGCAGAAGGTCAAGAAATAATTATTGATAACAAAAAAGTGAAAGTTTTGGCAGAAAAAGAGCCCAACAAGCTTCCTTGGAAAGATTTGGGGGTGGATGTTGTTGTAGAGTCTACCGGACTTTTTGTGACTTACGACAAAGCAAAAGCGCACTTGGATGCAGGTGCTAAAAAAGTCGTTATTTCTGCTCCCGCAAAGGAGGGCGAAGTGCCAGTGAAAGGTGAGACAATCTTACTTGGCGTAAATGAAGACAAATTCGGCACTTGCGATATTACTTCAAATGCATCTTGTACTACAAATGCAGCTTCACCACTGATTGCAATTTTAGATGAAGTTTTAGGAATCGAAAAAGCGCTTTTGAATACTGTGCATGGATATACAGCGAGCCAAAGCATTGTAGATGGTCCAAATAAAAAAGATTTTCGTGAGGGCAGAGCAGCTGCGCAAAACATAGTGCCGAGTTCTACCGGTGCGGCCATAGCGGTGACAAAAGCATTTACAAAGCTCTCCGGACTTTTTGACGGCATTTCAATGCGAGTGCCTGTACCTGCGGGGTCTATCGTTGATATTACTTTTATTTCCAAAAAACCAACTACAGCCGAAGAAGTAAATAATATTCTTAAAAAAGCTTCAAAAGATAAAAGATGGGAAGGGATTTTTAATGTCACTGAAGAGGATCTTGTTTCTTCAGATATTTTAGAAAGTCCGTATGGTTCTATTGCTGATTTGAAACTTACTCGCGTTGTGGGAGGGAATTTGATAAAAGTTATGGGTTGGTATGATAACGAAATGGGGTATACTCACACGCTTGTGGAGCATGTGATTAAAACTGGAGGGAGTATAAAATAAAATTTATGAATAAAAAATCTCGAATTACAGGTCTAATAATTATTACAGTATTATACTTAATCCTTCAATTGGTAATTTATTTGACTTCTAACTCAGAAACATGGGCATACATGGTGGGGTATGGAGCTCCAATTTTTGGATATATAGGATTATTGATCATCTATACACTTTTTGTATCGATACATCAATTTTCAAAAGATATTTCAGAACAGAAAAATTTATTACCAGAAGAACGCCTAACGCCTAGACAACTTATCAAAAAACATTCACTCGCAATCTTTCTTTTCATTGTTATACTTGTTATTTTTATTTTTGGAAGAAATGGATGATCGACTTAAAGTTTTCGCAAGTTTTCGTAAGAACCGTTCCTAGGAAAATACCCGTAAAAATGGTATAATATCAGTATGCAAAATGTTGACGAAATAAGTAAAGAACGTGCAAAAAAACTTTTTGGCAGTCCGGAAATTTCAGGTTTTGAGATCGGTACAATCAAAGGTTTAGAGCAGATCCACAAATATTTATTTGAGGAGCTTTACGATTTTGCTGGTCAGATTCGCGTTAAGGATATAAGCAAAGGCGGTTTCCGATTCGCTTCCTATTTATATTTGAAAGAAAGTTTGAACAAGGTCGGAGGAATGCCAGAGAATACTTTCGAGGAAATTATGGCTAAATATGTGGAAATGAATATCACTCATCCGTTTATGGAGGGTAATGGCCGAAGCATGAGGATTTGGTTAGATTTAATTTTTAAAAAAAATATCAAAAAATGTGTTGACTGGGCGAAGATTGACAAAGCGGATTATCTAAACGCCATGGAGCGTAGTCCAGTGAACGACCTTGAAATTCGCGAGCTTCTGCGCACTGCTCTGACCGATAAAATTGATGACCGAGAAGTTTTCATGAAAGGTATAGAGCAGTCATATTATTACGAAGAAGAAGATTTTTATAAATAGAATTTTTTTTATGCAACAAAAAAGATATGTTTTAAAATTTGGAATTGTAGTAGGTATTTTATACCTCATTATTTTTTGTGCCGATTATTTTCTTAAACTAGGTGATTTAATGTTTATTTTTTATATTTTACCCCCTCTCCCATTTTTACCGTTCAGTCTTCTTCTGTTTCAAGATTCAGATAATATCATGTGGATAATGTCTACAGCAGCTTTTATTCATGGATTTGTGTTTGGATCTCTCATAGGGGCAATTTATGAAAAATATAAAGAAAGAAAAAACAGAAACACCCCCAAAACACCCTAATTCCACCAAAATCAGCTCGATTTTGGTAGGATTGCCCATACAATATGGTATAATGAAAGAATGAATCCCGTTAGAGATTACTTATGTTTTATTACACATATATCTTAAAAAGCAAGAAGGATGGTAAAATATACACGGGATATACGCAAGACCTACGGAAGCGCCTGGGACAACATAACAAGGGTTTATCTACATATACGAAAGGACGAGGCCCATTTATTTTGATATACTACGAAGCGTGTTTATTAGAAAGTAAAGCGAGGTCGAGAGAATTATTTTTAAAATCGGGAATGGGCAAGCGTTATCTGAAGAATAGATTAGGCGCTTCCTATCTCTAACGGGATGAAAATTTTCATTGGAACAGATCATGCGGGTTATGTGCTCAAGGAGCACCTGGTGACCACGCTCAAAGGAGAAGGTTATGAGGTCATAGACAAAGGCGCTTACGAATACAACGAAGACGATGATTATCCGGATTTCGTTGTCCCAGTGGCGCGAGAAGTTTCGAAAGACCCGGATAATGCGCGCGGGATAATTTTAGGCGGTACTGGCGAAGGAGAGGCCATAGCGGCAAACAGGTTTCCTCATGTACGCGCGGCAGTTTTTTACGGCGAGGCGAAGCCGATCGTGGATGATGAATCCAATATCATAGTCCGTTCTCGAGAACACAACAATTCGAACATTCTTTCTCTTGGTGCTAGGTATTTCACAGAAGAGAGCGTGATGGAAGCAGTCAATCTCTGGCTCAAGACACCATATACCGGCGGTGAGCGACATGTCCGCCGGCTAGGAAAGATAGATGCGATTGATATTAAGAAAGAAAAATAATGCAGAATAAATCTAAAGAATTAGAGACCGCTATCTTGGCTGCACTAGAGGCTGGGAAAGTCCTAGAAAAATATTTTGAGACGGAAATACTTAAAGATTTTAAAGAAGACAAAAGTATTGTTACTCTGGCTGACAAAGAATCCGAAGAAATAATAAAAAAAATTATATTTGGTGCTTTTCCCGAGCATTCTATCTTGGGTGAAGAGACGGGAATGAATGGAGAGAGGGGAAAGGAGAGTGAATATGTCTGGCATGTAGATCCCGTAGATGGTACAAGGAATTTTGCAAACGGTATTCCGCTTTTTGCTGTGTCTATTGCTCTTGAGCGGAAAGGTGAAATAATCGTGGGTGTGGTCTACAATCCGGCTACCCATTCTCTTTTTTATGCAGAAAAGGGTAGCGGTGCGTATTTGAACGACAATAAAATATTTGTTTCAAAAGATAATACAGACCACGCTATCGTCACTGTATCTCCTGGCAAAGAAAGACATATAATTTTAGAACTTTATCATGATTTACCAAAAGTAGTACGTTCGGTAAGGAATTTAGGAGCTACTGCTTTAGAGCTAGCTTATGTCGCCCGTGGCGGGCTAGAGGCTAACATCCAGCTCGGAAGAAATGTTTCTTATGATTTTGCTGCAGGTGTTTTTTTGGTCCAAGAAGCTGGGGGAAAGATAACAAATCTTGACGGTAGCTCTTGGAAATTTCCCGAAAATCATCTCATAGCTTCAAATGGTGTTTTTCATGATATGCTTGTCGACGAAGTTCAGAGGCAAATTAAAAAGCTAATGCCTAGTGCCTAAAGCCTAGCGCCTAACAGCTATCACCATGAGCGAAATAATTCCAGCAATATTAGAAAAAAATTTCAGTGAAATAAAAAACAAGCTTACAGCCTTGCGAGGTGTGGCAAAGTGTGTGCATATCGACATATGCGACGGCGTCTTTGCTCCGAGCCAGACGTGGCCTTTTAGCGGAGGAGGATGGGAAGATCCTAATTTTCAAAAAATAATGAACGAAGAAGAAGGGATGCCTTTCTGGGAGGAATTCGATTTTGAGTTCGATCTCATGGTGTCAGATGCGGTTGGTAATTTCGATCTATATATGAAGCTGGGTCCGAAAAGGATGATCTTTCATCTTGGGGCGCAAAAAAATCTAGAAGAGTTTGAGGATTTCTTGGAGGGCTTGGATATGTATATTCGGGACAATGTACAAATAGGCATTGCTTTCAAGCCGAGTGAAGATCTCAAAGTAGTGTCTCGGCTATCGCATAAAGTTGATTTCTTGCATTGTATGGGTTCGGACAAGATCGGTTTTCAGGGTGAAGCTTTTTCAAACAGAGCGCTCGAAAATATAAAATTACTCAAGAAAGATCTGCCCGGAGTCGTGATATCAGTCGATATCGGCATCAATCTGGAAAACGCGGAAAGTATTTTAGGCGCTGGTGCGGACAGGCTCACTGTGGGTTCGGGTATCTGGAAGAGCGGAGATCCCCTCGGAGCACTCCAAAGTTTCCAAAGTTTGGCCCCTTAAAGGGACTGCAATTTTCTAAGGTTTCTTTGAAACCAGGTAAATTGGGAGTATAATACATTTCATGGCGTTTCTATCAGATAAAAAAATAATTGAGCTAGAAAAAAAAGCGAATGATATTCGCGAGTCTATTATAGAGATGCTACAAGAAGCGGGGAGCGGGCACACAGCGGGACCTCTCGGCATGGCAGATGTTTTTACTCTTTTTTATTTTCATATTTTAAAACATGATCCTAAAAATCCAGATTGGGAAGAGAGGGACAGATTGGTGCTTAGTAACGGTCACATCTGTCCCGTCCTGTATGCGACGATGGCGCATGCAGGATATTTCGGAGTGGAAGAATTGAAAACTTTGCGCAAGTTTGACACTAGGCTCCAAGGGCATCCGCATCGGGAATATTTGCCGATGCTAGAGACCTCTTCCGGGCCTCTCGGCGCAGGGCTGTCGCAGGCAGTCGGCATGGCTTTGGCTGATAGGATGGATGGTAACGACCCCGCCAAGGACGGGGCAAGTAAAAACAGATTTATTTATTGTTTTATGTCTGACGGCGAGCATGACGAAGGCAATACCTGGGAGGCGATAATGCTCGCAGGGAAACATAAATTAAGAAATCTGATTGCAGTAGTAGACAGGAACAATATCCAGATAGACGGCTTTACCGAAGACATCATGCCACTTGAATCATTTGCGGATAAATACAGGGCTTTCAATTGGCATGTCATAGAAGTAGGCGGGCATGATTTCAGGGCGCTGAACGAGGCGGTAGATGAGGCTCAGGCGATATACGAAAAGCCGACGGTCATCGTCGCGCACACGATTCCTGGGAAGGGTGTCCACGAGTTCGAAAGGGACTACAGATGGCACGGCAAACCCCCGAACAATGAAGAAGCAAAAATGGCGCTCGACGAGCTTAGGACATTATCAGGTAAAATAAGAAGTGAACATCAGTAGATCCCGATATGCTCAACCCTAAATTAAAACTTAATCCTAAATTGTTTAATACTGATGTCGAGCAGGTGCCGATCCGAAAAGGTTTCGGACAGGGGCTAGTCTTGGCGGGCGAGGCGGACAAGAATGTCGTAGCTCTTTGCGCAGATCTGACCGAGTCTACGCAGATGGATAAATTCAAAGAAAAGTTTGGAGATAGATTTGTAGAAGTTGGTGTAGCAGAACAAAATTTAGTCACTGTTGCTTCTGGTATGTCGGCGATGAGAAAAATTCCTTTTTGTTCCTCGTACGCGATGTTTTCTCCAGGGAGGAATTGGGAACAGATCAGGACGACTATTGCTTACAATGATCGCAAGGTGGTGATAGTGGGCTCACATGCTGGTATTTCTGTCGGTCCGGACGGTGGTACTCATCAGGCGCTCGAGGACATAGCCTTGATGCGAGTCATGCCAAACATGGATGTGGTTTCTCCTTGTGATGCGATCGAGGCCAAGAAAGCGACGGTCGCTTTGGCAAAGAGCGAAAGGCCGGCATATCTTCGGCTCGCGCGCGAAAAAACGCAGATCATTACCACAGAAGAAACTCCTTTCGACTTAGGCAAGGCGGAAATGTATTGGATGCCGGATGTGGGGCTCGCAGAAGTGGGGATAATTGTCACAGGGGGAATTATATATCGTGCGTTGGTCGCGGCCAAAGAATTGGAAGTAGAAGGAATAAAAACAAAAGTGATGAACATCTCTAGCATCAAGCCGATTGATGAAAATGCTATTGTGGCTTTAGCAAAAGAAACCAAAAGAATAGTAACAGTTGAGGAACATCAGGTTGCAGGAGGAATGGGTTCGGCTGTTGCAGAAGTTTTGGCGAAAAATTGTCCCGTACCAATAGAATTCGTTGGAGTGCAAGACAAATTTGGCCAGAGCGGTACTCCAGACGAGCTCGTAGAGCACTATGGCATGGGTGTAAAATCTATAAAAGAAGCTGTGAAGAAAATTTCAAAAAAAAGATCCTAATTTCCGTAAGATTCTGCTTCGTTTTGAGCTCGTTTTATTTCTTGCAAGAGTGCTCTATCTAGTTTTTCAATTTGTATTCTTAAATCTGCTTCTTCCATGCCCACTTCATCATTTTCTACTTTTCCATCTTCATACAACTTCATAAGTGCTTTTCGTTTTTCATATAATTCTTTTTCTAATTCCTCAATTGTTTTAGCAGGAGTTGGAATTGGGTCCTTATTTTGTTTCCAGAAATGATCAGGGTTCATTATATTTTTTTGACCTTGTAATCTTCTGGGGCGTTTTTTAAATATTCTTCTAGTTTTTCCCGAGTGAGGAGTCCTTTTTGCGCGCCGACATCTTGAACTACAGACATTGAATTTATTGGACCCCAAGAGAGTGCTTCAGGGAGAGTTTTGCCGAGTGCGAGTGCTGCAACTACAGTAGAAGAAAATGCATCTCCGGCGCCGGTGCGTTCAAATGGAGGCTTTGAGTCTGGATATATAGGCATGGATAAATAATTTTTGCCGTCATATGCGTAAGCTCCTTTTGGCCCATCTGTAAGTACTACTATTTTTGGTCCTAGCTTATGCATTTTTTCAAGTAAATCTTTTACTTCATCATGATTTTCTATATTTAAGATTGTTTTGGCTTCTTCTATGTTGCAGAAGAAAATCTCGCTTCTTTTATAAATATCCTTCAACTTTTCGTAACCTATTTTAATCTGAAAAATTCCCGGTTGAAAAGCCAATTTTATTTCTGGATTATTTTTTAGATATTTTATTATATCCTCATGATAGGGCATAGATTTTTCTCCAAGTGATGTCAAATATATCCATTTTGGACTACCTAGATTTGGCAGTTTATATGGAAAGTCGGAATGTTTTTGTAATATAGTTCTTTCGTCCTCAAACCATAAAATGTAGTGATAATTTGTATCTCTGTCTATGTTTACGGATATGAACTCTGTAGAAACCTTGTCTTTCTTTAGAGAATCAACACATAAATCACCGTTTCTGTCTTTTCCAATATTCGCTACCAGCGCAGATTTGAGTCCAAGGCGTGCGGTTGATACGGCGGCATTTGCCGCATTTCCAACAGCAGGAACTTCGGTGACAGATTCGTATGGAATTTTTGCTCCAAAAGCCAAACAGATCTCGCAATTTTCTTTGTTGAGATTACAGTTTACGTGGGCATCTTTGATACGAATAAACGCGTCTATCGTGGTTTCTCCTATTGCAATGAGGTCATAATTATTATCCATGCTAATATTATAGCATGAAGAAAAAACTGATTCTAGTTGTTCTAGTTAGTGTCTTTTTTTCAAACTACACAATGGCGGAATCCAGTCTGATAATAAATGAGATAATGTACGACCAGGAAGGTTCCGATGAAGGCAAGGAATGGGTCGAGATTTACAATTCTGGACCAAATAACATCGATCTCACCCTATACAAATTTTTTGAAGGAGGCGTCAACCATAAATTAATCCTGGCGCAAGGGTCGCCAGACTTGGGGGCGGGAGGGTATGCGCTCATAGTTTCCAATCCGGAGAAATTCAAAGAGAATTATCCGAGTTTTGGAGGAAATATTTTCGATTCCAGTTTTACATTTTCAAATGCTGGGGAGTCTATCGCGCTCAAAGACAAGGATCTCTCGACGGTCGACCAAGTGGTCTATGCGAGCAGAATGGGCGGAAGTGGTAATGGGAGGACAATATCAAAGATAGGGGGAGAATGGAAAGAGAGCGAGCCTACGCTGGGTGGAGCCAATAAGATGTATATTCCTTACATTCCGTCGGTAAGACCTGCGCCAGCTTCTACCGTTAAAAAACTTCCAGTGTTGGAGAAAATAGCTAATCCGCCTCAAAATACCGTTCCAAAAACTGCTGTCGCAGAAGATATTTTCACTCCGAATGCAATGAAAGCTTCTGCATTGGAAACTCAAGACCAAGTCCAGCCGAAACAGAAAAAGTACGCTATTTCTCTGATAAGTTTATTCATTTTGATTGCGCTTGGCGGAGGGGCGGTGTATCTGGTGCGGGAGCGGAGAATTCCAAAGATAGAAGGGGATGATTTTGAGATTCTAGATGACGATGCACAGCTTCCTAGTTAACTTTGATTAAATAATTTCAGTATTTATATAAAAGTTTTATTTTTTCCAATCCGCGATGGAGTTGTACTGCGATGGTGTTTTTCGATAGTCCGGTGAGAACAGACATTTCTCCTAAAGATAAATCTTGCACATATTTCATTCTCATTACTCTCCGATACATTTCTGGGAGACGTTCTATTAAAAGAAATGCAGCTTTGCCGTCTAAAATAGTCATTAAATTAATTGCATCTGTTGTGCTAGGCTCATAGCCTTTTTCCATTAGAGTCTCGAGAGAAGTTGTTTTGTGTTTACGGTATTCGTCGACAATAAGGTTATTTAAAATATGATAGAGAAAAGATTTCATCATTTCTATTTTTCCTCCCTTTACGAGATAAATCCAAGTTTTCATAAATGTTTGCTGGACCAAGTCTTCTCCCAACTCGCGATTGCTAACTTTGAAGAATGCACGAGAATTTAGTCCTTTCTCATAGTCATGATGAGCTAAGGTAAGGATTGATTCTAATCTTGTCTTTTCGAGTGTTGTCATAAAATTTAATGTTATTTTAACACTATATCTTATCGCAATTTAGGAGTCAACACAGCGAACTGAGAAATATGTGGATTCTGTGGATAACTTTAATCTAAATTTAACTAACTACTTTAATATATTATTAATAATAATCCTTGCAAATCCTAATCAATAGTTATATACTGGAGTCATGTCAATATTAGTTGTTGAAGACGAAAAAAAACTATCAAATATATTGAATAGCGCTCTCAAAAGTGAGCGTTATTCTGTAGATACAGCTTTTGATGGAGAAGAGGCATCTCGAAAAGCTATGAAGAACAATTACAGTATGATTTTGCTTGATATAATGATTCCCAAAAAAGATGGCTTTGCTGTTTGTAAAGAATTAAGAGACCATCAAATCCATACACCTATTATTATGCTCACTGCTCGAGGTACACTAGAAGACAGAGTCAATGGCTTAAATATTGGTGCAGATGATTATATGGTAAAACCATTTAGCACTCAGGAACTTTTTGCCAGAATCCGCACAGTACTACGTCGCAGGAAAACCACAGACGGAGATATTAATAAAGTCGGGGATCTTATCATGGATAAAAAAAAGCATGAGGTTACTCGCGGAGGAAGAATAATAAAATTAACACCAAAAGAATATAAACTTTTAGATTTTTTGATTACTCGTCCCGGAGAAGCTATAAAAAGACGCCAACTTATAGACCATGCTTGGGGGCCTGAATTTAAAGAAACGAACAATGAATTAAATGTTCATATAAAGTACTTACGCACAAAAATAGAAAATAGAGATAAAAAACCCTTAATACACACTGTACGAGGAGTTGGTTTTGTGTTGAAAGAATAAGCTGTAAAGGACTTGCGTAAAACTAGTTTGTGTTATATAATGAGAGAAACACATAGCAACTAGATCTTGAAAGATCTTAAACAATTTAATAAAGGAAAAATGAAAAAACCAATTACCCATGTCGGCATCAATGGTCCCCCAGGTGCTGGGAAAACGACAGTATTACGAGCTTTGGAACATCTTGGATACAAGATTCATGTGATACCGAGATACTACACTCGACCAAAACGTCCGGGAGAGGAATCCGAAAAAGAGTACCGGTTCGTGACAGAAGAACAGTTCCAAATACTATGGGATGATAAATTTTTCATCCCCGGAACAATTCGGCAGGTGGAGGTGAACGGAAAAACGTACCGCACGGCCATTTTGAAAAGAAAAATCTGGCTTCCAACACCAAAAGGCACAGACTTAGTTGTATGCTTGTTTGGAAGGGGTGGTTTAAATCATCGTCGTAAATTCCCAAAGATGAAGCTGGTGTTCATCTCTTCCCGTTCTTTGGAAACCTTGAAGGCAAGGCTCACAGAACGTTGCCTGATGCATGGGATTGATCCTACGCGCAAACTTGAAAAAATAAAAAGATATGAACAGCTCGGGGTTGAAAAGTATTACGACGTTGTAATTTACAACGACGGCACACCTGAGCAATGCGCGAGACAGATCGCAAGAATAGTGGGTTTGCCTGAAAAACCTACGCCAAATTCCGACCCACACACACTTTGATATCACAGGGTTGTGGGTCAAAGTTATCAGGATGTATGTCCTGACTGATGAGCTCAAAAGAGCGAAAACCAAAGGATTATGACTAATTTAAATTACGAAAATAAAAGAATATTGGACGTCATAGATAAAAATGACAAGATCGTTGATTCTAAGTCCAGAATCGATATACATCGTCTTGGATTGCTTCATCGCGAAATACAGGTGTGGATTTTTGACAAAAATAAAAATATTTTCTTTCAGAAAATGGGTTTGCATAAAAAATCAGCTGGCCTTTTAGACGCTACTATTGCTGGACATCCAAATAAAGGTGAAGAATATTTAGATGCAGCAGTTCGAGAAACCAAAGAAGAAACAGGTATTTCCGTCACACCTTCTGACTTAATATTTATAAAAAAACTTAAAGTCTTACATCACACACAAGACGACTTTGGAGGTACGATTAACAACTTTATTCGCTCAGTATACGTTCTTAAAAAACCCATCAATGAAGAGATGCTTAAAAAAGAAGATGGTATACCAGGTGGTGGTTTCCAAAAATTATCCTATAACTTTCTACTTAATCTTCCAAAAGAATATAAACAAATGATCAAAAATCATATACTTGAAAAAGAAATTCCCGATATTTTAAAATATCTAAGTGCATGGAAAAACTAATTTTAAAAAAAATCGTCACATTAAATGATGTTAGTATGCATTTAATGAGAGATGAAAATAATGCATCAGTTATTAAAAAATTTACGGAGGAAAGTGAGAAAATTTTAAATGCGGATTTCAGTTTTGCTTTAGAAAAATCCCCTACTAATGACAGATTTGAAACTATATATAAAAGCAAAAATATTCATTTTGATCCAATCATCCCAAAAAATAAAACAGGCCATCATATAGCAGAAAAAAAGGGAAACATACTATTCGACCCAAACGTAAAAAGCGAAAATTATGAATCCCATATCTCGAATGATTTCAAGAGTTACATGATTATTCCTATTCGCTATGGTGAACACATATTTGGTAGTATTGTGTTGTGTTACAAGAATCGACACGACTTTACGGAGGAGGAATTTGTATTGGCAGAGACAATAGAAATTATGGCATCTCGAGCTGTGAATACTAATTGGCTCATAGAAAAAGAACAAAAGTCCCTCAGTATGGCTGAAAAACAAAAAGTTACAGAAGTTCTTTTATCACAAGAAAAGTTAAAAACAGAATTTATTGCAAATGCAACGCATGAGCTCCGGACTCCGCTCGCCATCATGAGAGGCAATATAGACCTAGCGTTAATGAATAAAAACAATTTAAAATCTGTTCGTGAAACTTTAAAAAAAATAAACATTGAAATAACTAGCCTATCAAATATCTTTACAAACTTGGCTTTGCTTACCTCCCCACTTTCTTCCAGCCAAAGTGTAAAAAATACTATAAACTCTTCTCCTGTAGATTTAATCAAATTAATTAAAGACCTAGTAAAAAGATTGAGAATAGTGGCGTTGGAAAAAAATATAAAGATAAAAATTAAGGATGAAGTCAAAAATTTGCATATTGCCGGAGAAGAAAGATATTTAAAAAGGTTATTCATTAATATCATAAAAAATTCCATAACTTACGGTAAAAGAAACGGAAACATTCTAATTGACCTAAGCGCACAAAAAAATATGGTGAAAATAAAAATAGCTGATGACGGCATGGGAATATCAAGAGAAGATTTACCAAAAATATTTGATCGTTTTTACAGGGGTGATAAGGCCCATACCCATAGCTCTAATGGAAGTCATTCAGGGCTCGGGCTTGCTATAACAAAATGGGCAACAGAAATACATGGCGGAACAATAAAAGCAGAGAGTGTCCTAGGCAAAGGCAGTATTTTTAGCGTCACTTTACCGATAAAGCCTACTAAATAATATAAAGTTAAGTTAACATTAAAATTATAAACAGTTTATTAACAACTTATGCCCAAAAGGGCTATTTTTTATATTGACTTATCGATTTCGTATTAATATAATATTAAAATTAGATTAAATTATTTACGTAATATTATTAACTTAATGTCGAACAATTATTAAAAATTAACTTGCCCCGCTGTGGCGGGGTAAAAAATAAAAATATATGTTAAAAAGATTTAAAACATTAGCAAAAGATTGGGTTAATGGTAAAAGAAAAGAGTTTCCCAGAAATAAGAAATTCAAAACTCTTACTATGTCTATGTGTGAGCATTGTTATGCTTTTTACTATAAAAAATCTTGGAATTTTAAAAAACCTAATTATCTAAACGAATACAACGAAGAAAATATTTCTGTACACTTTACCAAATGTCCAGCATGTATTGAACAGGAGAATGCTTTGTTTGAGCGAGAATCTAGTTTGATTTTAGGTAGTGGACACATGGGATAAAGTTTTACATGATGTGTTGTAAAAACCACTCCGCTAAAAGCGGAGTGGTTTTATTTTTTTTCCGTAATAATTTTAGATACATAACGGCTTCTGTGCTATGAAGACTAATAGAAAAATAGGTGGAGCAAATTTAGTAGAACATATATGGGAAAAAAGTTGGACATATATCAAAACTGTCGTAGATATGGTGCGGGAACCTATTTTAGTTTTAGATCGTGATCTTTGTGTTATGGCGGCTAATGAATCTTTCTATAAAGTATTTCAGGTTGAGTCAAAAGACACAGAGGGTCAGGCGGTATACAAACTCGGCAATGGTCAATGGGACATTCCTGCGTTACGAAAACTTCTAGAAGATATCTTGCCTCAGCATAGTTTTTTCAAAGGGTTTGAAGTTACGCATAATTTTCCTTTTATTGGACGTAAAGTGATGATTTTAAACGCCCGGCAGATTCACTTCAACGAAGATGCTACTTCTAGTGCTTCTGTGTCTATTATTCTTCTGTCTATGGAAGACATCACAGATATGGTGGTGGTCGCTGAAACACTGGCACAGCATGCCAATAGAGTTGGACCAAGTTCAATGCACGAACAGTAAAGTTAGAATTTCACATTAAAGAGTCGGAAAAGAAAAATCAAGAAATGGTTTTGTTGTAATTGTCTGGTTTCCAAGACGGCATCAGAGGTATGACCAAAACTCCAGTAATAACAATAAAAGTGTCACTTATGATTTTACCCATCGTATTTTTTGCTTATACATTGGAAGCTTTTGAGGTAGATGAAGTTACTTCCGAGTACGACAGTATTTATAGGTATAATGCGCTAGAGAATAAAGTTGACTTTTATAAGATAGGAAGTGATACCACGTTCTTATTAGAAGAATACACAATAGACGAAGATAATATAAAAAGTTTAGAAGCAATTACCGAACAACAAATCAATTCTATAGAAAAGTCAGATCATGTCATAACTATCCTGGAAGGCAGAAGCGCGGTGCAGACATTCTTTTTAGGTAATGACTTAGGGGTATTGAAATTTCAATTGGTTCAAATGAAAGATCAAGGTCGCACTCTCAATGCTTTGATGTTAAAAACAAACGATAATAGTATGATAACTCAAATCAATAGCCAAATAGATGCCCTAGAGCAACAAAGAGCCAAGGTGAATAACTTTATTCTTGAGCGCGACGATGACTTCAGTGTGTTTGGATGGTTAATAAGTTCGCTTTAATGTAAAAGTTTAAATAAATAACACAAAACAGGAATGACATTGCGGTGTTTTTTTGCTATATTCTCTAAATGCTTAAAATCGGAATTGTAGGGCTTCCTAATGTCGGCAAATCCACGCTTTTTAACGCTCTTACAAAGAAAAATGTCCCGGCGGAGAATTATCCTTTTTGCACCATTGATCCATCGGTGGGCATTGTGCCTGTGCCGGACGAACGCTTGATGAAACTCTCCGTTATATCTAAATCAAAGAAAACTATACCCGCTGTAGTTGAATTTGTGGATATTGCAGGGCTTGTAAAAGGTGCGAGCGAGGGCGCAGGGCTTGGAAATAAATTTCTTTCGCATATTCGCGAAGTGGATGCCATCATTGAGGTGGTGCGGATTTTTGAAGATAAAGACATGATTCATGTTCACGACAAAGTTGATCCGCTTTTTGATATAGAAGTTATCAATTTTGAATTGGAGCAAGGAGGAATTAAAAAACCAACGTTATATGTCTTAAATACTTCAGCTTTAGCTGAAAATGTAAAACCCGCCCGAACGACTGATGTCGTTCAGTCGGGCGGGAAAGATTTCGTTGCGAAGCTTCCTGGACCACACATAGAAGTTGATCCTATTTTTGGCACGGGTTTGGATAATCTAATTAAAGCTAGTTATGATTTATTAAATTTAATAACTTTTTTTACAACTGGCGAAGATGAATCAAGGGCATGGACCACGCTTCGTGGAGCCACTGCGCCTTTTGCAGGTCGTTCCATCCATACTGATTTTCAACAAAAGTTTATTCGCGCAGAAGTGGTGTCTTATGAACAATTAGTAGAAGCGGGGAGTTTTGCAAAAGCGCGAGAGAAAGGCTGGGTCCGCACCGAGGGCAAAGAATATATTGTCAAGGATGGGGATGTGATAGAGTTTTTGGTATAGTATTTTATACCTTTTAAAATCTTCTGTTGATAAATTCTGCATATGCTATAATTATAAACAATATGAAAAATAAATATTCCTCAAGAATTAGAGAATTTTTGGATTCTAAGACAAGAAAAGCCCAGATTGCTCAAGTGGTTTTGTGTGTGATCGCTGTTGCGTCAATTCCAGCTCTTGTTTTGATTGCGGCTGCTATGGGCAATGCAGTACAAGTTTTCAGACAATTTAAAAGTTCTAAACATCTCAGTAAGGAACAAATTAGAAATTCAATAAATCATCTTCGTAAACAAAATCTTATAGAATATGTCTCTGACAAGAACGGGAAAACAATAGTAAAAATTACAAAAAAAGGTGATACTAAATTAAAAGTTTTTGATATTGAGTTGATGAAAATTAACAAGCCTAAGAAATGGGACGGTAAATGGAGATTAGTTATGTTTGATATTCCTATGAGATTTACAAAAGGACGGGAAGCATTACGTTTTCATTTGAAAGAACTAAATTTTTTTCAATTTCAAAAATCCGCTTGGATTTATCCTTATCCATGCGAAGACGAAATAATATTTATTGCTGATTTCTTTGGAGTAGAGAAGTGTGTTGAGATTTTGGTCGTAGAAAACATTTTGAGAGATGAAAAATTAGGGAAACATTTTCACTTGCCTTAACTAGATGTTGATAAATTCTGCATATGCAGAATTTATCAACATCGGTGGTTCACTAATAAAGAGTGTGTTATAATACAAGCATGAACGAAAAAATAAAGATAATAAAACCATCTCTAGAAATTTCTGAATTACAGAAAGAAATTATTATTGAATTATCAAAAATACTTCCTGATTCTTCTTCAGAATTGATTGGTTCTATGGCTGTGCCGATTTCTGGAAAATCAGAAATTGACGTGATGGTTGTGAGCAATGACGTTAATGCTGACAGTAAGTTGCTTGTTGAAAAAAGTTACATACAAGGTCCTGTAGTCAAAGAAATTAGCCACTTAAATACAAAAAGAAATGGAATAAGAGTTGATTTACAAATACTTCCTGTAGGTCATAAGATGATAGGAATTCATCGCAGGACTTTAGAAAAATTGCGAGCAGATGCAGGTTTAAGTCAAAGATATGAAGATTTTAAAAATTCCTTAGACGGTTTACCAGAGGATGAGTATAGAAAAAAGAAAAATGAATGGATTAAGAATAATATTCAAGGTAAGAAATAATTATGCAAAACCAAATTAAAATTTTTTATTTGAAAGATTCCACAGACTTCGGTGATTATGAGCTCCTAGATACGGGTGAGGGGGAAAAGTTGGAGCGATTTGGTAAATATGTTTTTGTGCGTCCTTATGAAGATGCTGTTTGGGCAAAAACTTTGTCGGAAAAAGAATGGAATAAAGCTGACGGTAAATTTTGGAGTTCAAAAGTGGGAGCAAAAGCTGGGTGGAAGATGAAAGAAAAGATTCAAGATAGATGGGAGATGCAATATAAAGGCATTAAATTTCTGGCTTCACCTACTCCTTTCCGACACTTGGGATTTTTCCCAGAGCAGGCTTGCCACTGGGATTTTATTGAAGAAAAGATCAGCGCTAGTGTTGGTGGTCTTTTACAGAAGGAGAATTCTGCGACATTCCTCCATCCTTCGGACGGAACCTTCCGCCGCCAGAATTCTCCCTCTGCTTCCAGACCTAGATTTTTGAACTTGTTCGGCTATACGGGAGTGGCGAGCTTGTTTGCGCTTCGCGCTGGCGCAGTAGTGACGCACCTCGATGCTTCAAAGCAAAGCCTCGCTTGGGCAAAAGAAAATGAAAAACTCAATAGTCATTTAGGACTAACAGGCATGCGAATCATAGAAGATGATGCAATAAAATTCCTAGAGAGAGAAGCAAAGAGGGGAAACAAATATGATGCCATAATAATGGATCCACCAAAGTTTGGTAGGGGACCAAAAGGAGAAGTTTGGAAAATAGAAGAAATGTTGCCAAAGCTTTTATCAGCAGTGCAAAAAGTTTTGAGTGACAAGCCACTTTTTGTTATTTTAACCTCGTATGCGATAGATTCTTCTTCACTTTCTCTTGGGTATGCACTAGAGGAAACTATGAAAAACTTTGAAGGCCAAATAGAAGCTGGTGAGCTTTGTGTATTAGAAAAGTCCAACAATCGCATCATCCCACTTGCCAATACGGCGGTTTGGGGCGTATAATGTAGATATAGTTATTATTAATTAACAGTAATTTATTCACAATGTTCGAATATTTTCCATTTTCGTTCTTTATTTACATTATTATTTTTTTCGTTGTAGTTATAGGGATAATAGTTGGCCTCATTTCATTTTTTATTAATCGTAACAGAAATAATATGGATCCAAATCAAACACAAATTCGCCCAAGAGCAACTGCAAAAGATGTTTTGCTGAATTTAGGAGCTTTTATCACACTTTACGTATTACTCGGCAATCTTTTAAGCCTATTGTTTACTGTTATCAACACAGCCTATCCGAAAGTTACCAATGGTTATAATTATTACGGCAGTTCATCGATCAGCTGGCCTGTCGCCACTCTGGTCGTGCTTCTTCCTATTTTCATGATTTTGATGTGGTTCTTGGAAAGGCAATACAGAGTAGAGGGAGAGATGCAAAATAGCGTCATTCATAAAGGGCTCACATATCTAACTCTGTTTATTTCCGGTTGTGTGGTAGCGGGAGATTTGATAACTGTCGTTTACTATTTTATTGACGGACAGGAATTAACGACTGGTTTTCTTCTAAAAGTCGCTGTACTACTTGTTATCTTTTCTAGTCTTTTTATTTACTACATTTCTGATCTTAGAAAAAAACTGACGAAAAATTCTAGGATGGCTTGGAGAGTAATTGCGGGAATCATTGTCATTGGTTCTATTGTTTGGGGATTTTCTGTTCTCGGTTCACCTCGAACTCAAAGATTGATCAAATATGACGAGCAAAAAGTAAGTTATTTACAGAATTTAGATGGTCAGATTGAAAATTTTTACTCAACCAAAGGAGTGTTACCGAACACGATAGATGAAGTAAATACGTACAACCAATATTACCCTAACAAGGTAGATCCACAAACAGGAAAGCCATACGAATATCAAAAAACAAGCGAGACAACATATAATCTCTGTGCGGAATTTAACAAATCGTCAAATAATGAAGAAAGTAATGGTAAAACCATGACTGCTCCTATAAGAGATCCATATAATTCTAGATCATGGGTACATCCCGCTGGGCACTATTGTTTTGAACAAACTATCAATCCAGACACTTATCGCTATACCAAGCCAGTGCCGATTTACTAATAATATTTAAAAAGACTTAAACAAAAAACCGCCCTAAAGGACTGCGATTTTAAGAGCTTTTTATAAAGCTAAAAAATCGGGAGCTTTTGCATAAAGGCGGTTTTTTGTTTATTATGTAACAATGAAGGAATATAACCACTTAAAGATAGAAAGTAAATGGCAGACTATCTGGGACAAAAATGGAATATATTATGCAAAAGATTTTCCGCGTCAGTCCGCGTCCAGTCTGAGTAAGTCTGCGATCAAGCCGAAATTCTATGGCTTGATAGAGTTTCCATATCCTTCTGGAGACGGTCTTCATGTAGGGCATCCAAGGCCTTACATAGGGATGGATATTATTTCTAGAAAAAGAAGGCTAGAAGGTTTTAATGTTTTGTATCCTATAGGTTGGGATGCATTTGGATTGCCGACAGAAAACTTTGCAATAAAAACAGGCAAAGATCCACGGATAGTTACCAAGAAAAATAGTGATACTTTTCGCAGACAGATAAAGTCACTCGGTATTTCTTTTGATTGGTCGCGAGAAATAAATACCACTGATCCAAAATATTACAAATGGACACAGTGGATATTTTTACAATTTTTGAAAAAAGGTTTAGCTTACAAAGCGAAGATGACGATAAACTGGTGCCCGAAGGATAAAATTGGACTTGCGAATGAAGAAGTTGTAACCCGTTCGACAGGCTCAGGGCAAGCTGGCGTTTGTGAACGTTGTGGGACTGCAGTGGAAAAAAGGGAGAAAGAGCAATGGATGCTAGCGATTACAAAATACGCCGATAGGCTTTATAAAGATTTAGATGATGTAAATTATCTTCCACAAATTAAGCTTGGGCAGAGGAATTGGATAGGGAAAAGTGAAGGCGCAGAAATAGAGTTTAAAGTTTCAGCTAGACAAGACCTAGCTATAAAAGTTTTTACTACTCGTGTCGATACAATTTTTTCTTGTACTTTTATTGTTTTAGCTCCCGAACATTCATTTATTCAAGAATACAAAAATAGTATTTTAAACTGGAATGAAGTTGAAAAATATATTAAAGAAGTTAAAAATAGACCAGAAGTTGAGAGAACAGCAGAAAGTAATAAAACGGGAATTGAATTAAAGGGTGTCAGGGTCATTAATCCAGCAACCAAAGAAGAAATACCAGTTTGGGTATCAGATTTTGTGTTAGTTCATTATGGGACTGGCGCTGTATTTGCTGATGCTCATGATAAAAGGGATTTTGATATGGCGAAAAAATATAATATTCCTCTCAAGGTTTCGATCAAATCCAAAGACGAATCACTTTTTGAGAAAATAAAAAACATGGAAGAATGTTACGAAGGTGAAGGTGTGCTTTTTAATTCTAAACAATTTGATGGTTTAACTTCAGCAGAAGCTCGACCTAAAATTATTGATTGGTTAAGTTCAGAGAGTGCCGCTTCTAGAAAGACGACCTTCAAACTTCGTGACTGGATTTTTTCTAGACAGCGATACTGGGGTGAGCCCATACCAGTTATACATTGCCAAGATTGTGGGGTAGTTCCAGTTCCAGAAAAAGATTTGCCGGTGGAATTACCAAAAGTTAAGAATTATCAGCCGACGGATAGTGGCGAATCACCACTCGCAAACATTTCAAAATGGGTAAATGTGAAATGTCCAAAGTGCCTTGGTAAAGCAAAAAGAGAAACAGACACCATGCCAAACTGGGCTGGAAGTTCTTGGTATTATTTGCGATATGCTGATGCGAAAAATAATAAAGAATTTGCAAGCAAGAAAAATTTAAAATACTGGTTAACCTCACCCCAGCCCTCTCCTGAAAGGAGAGGGGGAAATACGGGTGGAGTAGACTGGTACAACGGCGGAAATGAACACACGACTCTGCATCTTTTGTATTCTCGTTTTTGGCATAAATTTCTTTTTGATTTGAAACTTGTGCCTACAAACGAGCCATACATGAAGCGTACTTCGCATGGGATGATCTTGGGTGAAGGGGGAGTCAAAATGTCCAAGTCTCTTGGAAATGTAATTAACCCGGATGACATTGTGAAAACCTATGGCGCAGATACACTTCGAGTTTATGAAATGTTTATGGGGCCGTTTGATCAGTCCGTGGCTTGGTCTACGGAAAGCATTATCGGAGCTAGAAGATTTATTGAAAAAGTTTGGAGGATAGGGGAGAAAGTTTTGAAATTTAATAATTCTTCCGGAATGTCAAAAAATTCTCCACTGGTTCGGTTATTGCACAAAACCATAAAAAAAGTTTCTGAAGATATAGAGGGTATGAATTTCAATACCGCAATCTCTTCCATGATGATTCTGGCGACAGAGATGGAAAAAGCTGAAAATGTTTCAGTGGAAGATTATAAAAAATTTCTGCAAGTTCTCTCACCATTCGCACCGCATATGACCGAAGAATTATGGAGCCTTCTAGGAGAGAAGGATTCGATCAATCTCTCCAATTGGCCAAAATGGGATGAGAATTTAATAAAAGATGAAGAAATTAAAATTGTAATACAAATAAATGGAAAAGTTAGAGCTGAAATTTTTGTGCAGGCAGATGAAACAGAAGAAAGCATAAAGAAAAAAGCTCTGGAGAATGAAACTGTTGTGAGGCATATTGCAGGAAAAGACGTCAAAAAGATGATTTATGTGAAAAACAGGCTTGTCAACATTGTGATTTAGTATTGCTTTTTGCTATAATACTTAAGACTTCGCTTAAATTTTTGAGCGAAGGGGAATGCAAAAAATGTTAAAAAAATTTCCCAGAGCAAAATTGGTTTTTCTAGGGTTTTTTGTCGTTCTTTTTGCGTTGTTTTCTTTTGTTTTTTTTGGTGCTAATTCGGCTTTCGCTTCGAATACGGAAGGGACGATTGACGGAACACATAAATATGCTTGGGGAGAAAATATCGGCTGGATCAATTTCGGCTGTGATAATTGCGATGTGGGCGTTACCGACACGGGTCTTTCAGGGCAAGCTTGGAGTAGTGAATACGGTTGGATAAACTTAGATCCGGACACCTCGGGAGTCTCCAATAATGCAGAAGGGACGCTTTCTGGATTTGCCTGGAGTCCCAACCTTGGTTGGATTAATTTTAGCGGAGTCACCATAAATACAAGCGGGGAATTTTTGGGCTATGCGACGGTGAAATCCGATAACAGCCAAATTAATTTTAATTGCGCGGGCGGGATAGATTCTTGTGGTTCGGCAAACTTTAAAGTGCAAACCGATTGGCGACCGGCAAGCGCGCGAAACGTTGACGACGGAAGTGGATCTGTTTCTGTAACTAGGTCCAGAACAACTTCGTCGCTCTCCACTCAGGAAATCTTTCCACCGGTTGCCGAAAATCCCCCTGCGGATAATTTTTTCAGTCCTATTTTGAATTTCTTTAGACCCAAAAGCGAACCAGTGACCGTAGTCTCTGAGATTCCCAAGATCACCCCTCTCGCATTTATGGGCGAATGGGATCTTCTGCCGACAGGGGCTATCAATGCTTTTGTCTTCGCGCCGCTCCCGTATGAGGTTCGCATTCTAGCCTCCAAATTCCCCGAACTGGATAAAACGCTCAAAAGTGTTGATGTTCACAGGATGACTGATCTGACCAAATTAAGCGGTATAACTTTAAATCTTCCAGGGCTTTCAGAGCTTACCAATACGCTAAAAAATATCGGAGCAGGAAGATTGGCTCAGATAGATAAATTAAATGGTGTCTCTCTAGATATTCCCGGACTCTCAAATCCGGATCAAAAAATATTACCCAACATCGGTGTAGGCAAGATTGCTCTTATAGAAGGGTTACCTCTCGCAAATTTTTCACTAGTTGATAAGAGAAATTTGCCTGCAGAATTTGTCTTTGCCCGGGCGAGCGGAGAGTTGATTGACCTGAATGTTGCGATGTCTATCGGTGATAAAGGAGAAGTTGTTCAAAAAATATCAACGCTACCCGGCCAGACGATGCGGCTAGTGGTAAAACCTATTGGCTCTGCGTCAAGCGTGACTGGTTATATTGTATTCAAATCCGCAACACCGAAAGTAGCAGAAGGGAATCAAAATGAAATTTCTCGCTCATCTCTTCTGGCTTCAGCTCTTTTTGCTTCGAATGATTTAGTTGAAAAAAATCCCGAACCGATTTCGGTTGAAAATAAATTAGTACTTTCTTCCTTTGAATATACTGATCCCGACCGTGACGGCATATACACTGCCGATGTCGTCTCGCCCGTAGTGCCGGGTGAATATGAAGTGATCACTGTAATTGATTATATAGACCCCGTTCTCGGCACTCGCCAGATGAGGATGATAACAGTCATTGACCCAGAGGGATATGTTTTTGAGAAGAATAATGGCAAAGAAACCCGTATTCCGTCGGCGATCGTCTCTCTCTATTCTCTAAACGTATCCACTAAAAGCTATGAACTATGGCCTGCCAAAGATTACAGTCAGGAAAATCCGCAAATAACCGACGTCCGGGGGACGTATTCTTTCCTCGTACCGGAAGGTAGCTACTATTTCTCGGTAGAAGCGCCCGGATATGAGCCGTATGAAGGCAAAGCATTCGTCGTCACCTCGGGTGCTGGCATTCACGAGAACATAGAGCTCCGAAGCTCCGGAGGATGGCTTTCCAGCTTAACTGGACTCGACTGGAAGACCATTCTTTTAGTTGTTGTGTTATTATTATTAGTGTATAATTCTGTTAGAAGCCGCCTTCGCCAGTAGGCGAGTGCTACCGGTCACCTCGAGGCGACCTGCTTCTGACGGAATAGAATTTATATCAAATATTTATGATAGAACCTAAAATGGAGCGTATTGCTATAATTATAATTATTGGATCATTAGTTATTGGCAATGTATTTTTTGGATTTAATTATTTCACTTTGTCTAGAGAAATAGGAGGAGTGAAGTCTGGTCAGTCCAAAGTTGAAACCAATGAAAAGATAATCAATTTCACCTCAATGTTTATTGAAAAAGTATTGCAGGCAGATACGGAAGTTGATTTTGAAACAAGGTTAACACTTGAAAATGCCGTCCGCGATTTGAAAGACGCGGAAGTGATGGCAGAATGGCAGAATTTTACCGGCAGTGGAGCCGAGGCAGATGCGCAGAATAGCGTCAAAAAGCTTTTGGGAATTTTGATAGGGAAGATACAAAAGTAAAATTTTATGAGAAAAGAAGTAAAAAAAATAACCGAAAAATATGTGACAATGTCAGCTTTTGAAAAAGCGATGGCTTCTATTGCAAAATCTTTTACTAAAATTGATGAAAGATTCACACGGCATGACAAAGCCTTTGAGTTGATCTTAAAACAAATGCAAACATTTACAGAAGAAGCGAGAGAGCACAGACAGACGATGGCCAATCTGGTGCACACTGATATCAAGCAAGAAAGAACTGTTGAAGATTTAAGAATTCGCGTTGAGCGTCTTGAAATGAAGATTAATTAAAAATGATCCGAAATTTATTTAAAAATAAAAAAATCCTCTTCCTCTTCACAGCCGTCGTCGCTGTTTTGTTTTTAGGCAAAACGGTTTTTGCTGTCTGGAGTGGTACTTTTTATGAACCCGGGGATACTTTGAATCCGGAATGTTCGCCGACAGATGTGGATTGCGATGTCCGGCCACCTCTTACTTCCGTCAACATTGACGACACAGTCTACGGCGGGGCTTGGGACTCGGACGCTACGCACGCGCCTTCCAAGAACGCTGTCTATGACAAAATAGAAGGCCTCGTCGCTGGCAGTCATGATGCTGTCACTATCGGCACGGCAAACGGCCTCTCACTCGCGACTCAAGTATTGAGTCTGGCGCTCGCATCCACCTCCACCACCGGCGCGCTTTCCGATACGGATTGGGATACTTTCAATGATAAAGCTCCGACCGCCTCGCCGACCTTTACCACCTCGATCACCGCTCCCTTGATTTATGGCGGAACAGCTACTACCCAAGACCTGACTCTCCAAACCACCACAGGTGTCGGAGACACAGGAGCTGATATGCACTTCTTGGTAGGTAACAATGGAGCAACGGAAGCAATGACGATTTTGAATTCAGGCTATGTCGGCATCGGGGCGACGGAGCCTAGGACAAGTTTAGATGTGGCTGGAAATATTGTGTTAGGTTCGGATTATTCTTATGGCGCCAGTTGGAACCTAACTGTTGCTAATACCATTGGTGATTGTACTGATGCTTTTATGTGGGCTCGGGAAGGAGTACCGGCAGGTGGTATGGGATGGAGCGGTTGCGACGTCGCTGGCGGATGGTTTATTATAAACACCGCTGACGGGTCCGAATCTACTGTAATTTCTGATTTAGTGAGTTACTTTAATGTTAACGGTGGCAACGTCGGGATTGGGACCAACGATCCCACAGCCAATCTGCAAGTCGCTCAAGGCACAATAGGACCTGGGACTGTTACCATAACAGGCACCGACACCGTTACTGGAACTGGTACTCAATTTACAAACACTTTTAAAGTTGGAGACACCATAACTATAGATAATACCCCTGAAACGGTAGCAATTCTTTCCATTACTTCGGATACTGAAATGACTGTTGATACAGCTACCAACACAATAGATTCTACATATTCATTAACAGGCGGAACAAGGTTTTCTGTATTGGGGAATGGCTTCGTCGGCATCGGGACAGTTAATCCTCTAACACTCTCCCATATATTTCAAACACAAGCTGTTTATGATGCAAATCCTGAAGCTCCTATTCTCATTATAGAAAGTGAAGCAGTGGCTGGAGCAGTTCCTTTAGAGTTTAGAAGTATAGATGGCGATACGACTCCTCGTAGTTTTAGGATGGGTTTGGGGGTAAGTGATAATGATTTATTTACTTTTGGTAATATGTACCAGCAGGTTAGCACCGGCAACGTCGGCATCGGGGCGGCGGCGCCGGGGTATCCGCTTCATATTTCTAGTGATACAGGAGTTGCAACTAATAATCCAGTAGCGTATTTTAATGGATTATACGGGACTGATGGCTCGTATGAATCTTATGTGAATATTGCGAACGACGTTGATGATGTTATGCGTTTTGGAATCAGCGGTTCAACTTATAATGAATTTTCTGGAGTAAATTCAGAAGGGTTTTTGGGGATGAACGCTAGTGTCCCTTTAACTTTTTTTACTGCTAATATCGCCGCAATTACAATAGATAGTTCCCAAAGGGTCGGCATCGGGACGGTACTGCCCCAGAGCGTCTTGCATATTGTTGGCGCCGGTGGAATACCAGCTGCAACTGGTTCAATGGATACGGGAATTATTTTTGAGAATGATGGTGGCGGAGGTCCTGCGTTGAATATGGGAACCTATAATAATGAAAATGTCGATGGATTATATTATGGATGGATTCAATCTGGCTATGCTGACAGTGCAGAAACAACGCTACCCTTGGCATTACAACCAAACGGTGGCTATGTCGGCATCGGGACGACGGAGCCACTTAGTTTATTACATATTGAAAAAAATGACACCGTGGCTAACTCGCCAATGCTTAAAATTGTAAATAGTGGAACAGGGACTAATAATTATAGTGGTATTGAACTAAGAAGCCACGGTGCAAGTAGTATGTGGGTTGATTTTACTCCATCATCAACGAACGATACTGGTTATGGAACACCTGATTATGGAGGAAGAGTTCTTTACAATGCGGCTGATAACAGGATGGAGTTTGGCACTAATAGTATAGCTCAGAGGGTCGTTATAGATAGCTCGGGCAACGTCGGCATCGGTATTTCTAGTCCGGCGACTGTCTCTGCGGCTAGATTATTACATATTGGTGGAGCTGCTACTTCAGAAATTCATTTAACAAATACAAATGTCGGCGACGCTGCAACAGACGGGCTCGTCATTCAATCTTGGAGTGATAGTGGCGCCTATATTTGGAACAGAGAAAATAGTTTTATCAGTTTAGGTACTAATAATACTGAGAAGCTCAGGATAGATTCTTCCGGCAACGTCGGCATTGGGACGACGGTACCAGCAGGATTACTGCATGTTTCCTCCGACACAGTTGATTTGGGAAAGACCTATCTCACTCAAGCCAACGCTTCCGCTGACAGCTTTGATGTGAATTTCAGGAAAGCCAGAGGCACTGGAGCCAGTCCGACGGTCATCACCACCGCCGATGAACTCGGAGTCATCAACTTCACAGGTTATGGCGGAGCCGCTGGTTACATCACAGGCGCCGCCATCAAAGGCATCTCCTCTGGCACTATTGCTGACAGCCGAGTCCCTGGACAATTATCTTTCTGGACTGGCACCAACGCTGCGCCTTCGGTTTTGACGGAGAGGATGACGATCCTCAATTCTGGTTATGTGGGCATAGGGACGACGGCGGGGCCAACTCAGAAATTTGAAGTCTCTGGTTCAAACAGTCTACCAGCCTCAAGTGGTAGTTCTCAAACTGGTGTGGCAAGAATCGGCAATACGGCCAACACGGGTGTATTGGATATTGGACAAAACGGTGGAGCAGGAGGGTGGTTGCAATCCACTAATTCTAGTAACCTTGCACTAACATATCCTCTATTATTAAACCCAATCGGAGGCAACGTCGGGATCGGTACGACGGTTCCCGGCAGAGTTTTAGATATTAACTCTGCCACCGGGGTAAATCTTCGTCTAACTTACAATGATGCGGATGGTTCGGCCGCGAATTACGCCGACTTGTTGACCACTAGCGCTGGCGGTCTAACTCTGATCCCTAGCGGAAATCTTATAAACATCGGAGGTGGAACCACTGCCACCGGCTTGCGTTTCTTGGAGCCTTCCGCTTCAGGAACCAACTATTCCGCTTTCCAAGCGGTGGCGCAAGACGCGGACATCACTTATTCCTTGCCTCCAGCCGTCGGCGCGGGCGGAACTCAACTTACGGATGTTGCCGGCGATGGAGTTTTGACTTGGGCGGCGGCTGCCAGCTCTCGTGATCAAAAAAACATCCTAGGCACAGTCACTGATCCAAATGAAATCTTGACTCAAATTCTCGGAACTCCAATTTACCGCTTCCATTACAAAGAAGGCAAGGGCACGGGGGACACTCTGACCGAATACGTCGGTGTGATGGCCGATGAAGCCCCTTGGGCAATGCATTATGGAGGCACTGTTGTGAACCCTGTCAACACTCTGGGTTATATGGTGCTCGGAATTCAGGCTACAAACGCCAAAATTGACGATTTGGGGTTGAAAATTAAAGATTTTGAAGAGTTAAATAATTTTGAAAAAGAAAATAGCTGGAGGGATAGCTTGGTTGCTTGGTTTGCGAATGTGGAGAATCGTATCGCTCGCATCTTTACGGGCGAGGTTTGTTTGACGGAGCCAGGGGAGGAAGCGGTGTGTTTGAATCGCGCAGAGTTGCAATCTTTGAAAGCCTTGTTAGAAAATCAAAATGTTTCTCCTACACATTCTCCAGAACCGGACCCTACGCCTCAGCCAGAGGCTGATCAGCCTTCGGCTGAAGACCCAACTCCTGAACCTGAATCTACCCCTCTACCTGAACAGGCACCAGAGCCAGAGCCAGAACCAGAGCCAGAGCCAGAACCGGAACCAACCTCACCCCAACCCTCTCCTGGTGAAGGCGAGGGGGAGTCCGAAGTTATAGTGGATCCAGTGGTAGTAGAGCCAGAAGATCCTCCGACACTTGATCCAACCACTCCCGAAGCTCCGGCAGATCCAGAGGTCGGAACTCCGACTGACAACGTCGGAGCTGAACCTGCTCTTTAAATTTTCCTTAATAAGATAAAAATTAAAAACCTTTGCAAAAAGTTTCACCACAATATATAATGTAATCTATGTATTCAAACATTTTTGATCGGCTTTCGTTTATTTCGCTGTTTTTAGTAATAGTTTTGTTGCCCGTCTTTTGTCTGCCTTTCACCACCATTTCGATTGCCGTCGGGAAGGGATTGCTTTTAGTCGTCGGGCTCACTCTCTCGATTATTTTTTGGGCTATATCCAGATTTATCGATGGTAAAATAATTTTCCCCAGATCCGCGCTTCTCCTTTCTGGACTTGGTATAGTTTTCATTTTTTTACTTTCTGCTCTTTTTTCGGGAAGTAGAGCTGTATCTTTATTTGGCAACATGCTTGACCTTGGGTCTTTCTGGTTTATTTTTGGGAGCTTCGTTTTGATGCTTATGTCGGGAATAGTTTTCAAAACCCCAAAACGAGCCAAAATAGTTTTACTGGGAGCGATACTGTCTTCGGTTGTTGTTTTGATTTTCCAGGGGATTCATTTATTTTTCCCGGCGATCACCACGCTCGCGCTTTTAGCCGATAAAACTGACAATCTCTTGGGGTCTTGGAATGCGCTCGGGCTTTTTGCGGGATTTTCCAGTCTGATGTTTCTTTTGGTGATTGAATTTTTTCCGATTTCTAAAGTGGAAAAACTTTTGCTTTCAATATTCACCTTGCTCTCAATATTATTAGCGATCCTGGTGAATTTCCCCCTGGCTTGGATCCTGCTCGGAATTTCCAGCCTGATTATTTTTGTCTATAAAGTTTCCATTTCTTTTCACGGCAAGGAAGAAGACAGAAAACAGTTTCCTTTGACTTCCTTTATCGTTGTCATCATTTCTCTTCTGTTCTTTTTGTCTTCAGGTTTCCTCAGCGACGTCATATCAAATCGTTTGCATATATCAAATACCGAAGTGAGTCCCTCGCTCGGAGCCACTTTGTCCATAACTCGTGGTGTGCTCGGAGATCATCCAATCTTTGGTCTTGGTCCAAATAGATTTGACGAAGCTTGGGCAATGTATAAACCTCAGTCTATAAACAATACTCAATTTTGGGATGTTTCTTTTAACTCGGGTTCCGGAACATTGCCCACCTTGGCCGCTACGGTCGGGGGGCTTGGCATTTTATCCCTGCTTGTCTTTTTCGTTCTCTTTCTGATTGTCGGCGTCAGGTCAGTATTTTACGGTATTAAAAATAAGGTAAATTGGGAAATAATGGCGTTTTTCATGCTGTCACTTTATTTATTTATTTCTTCCTTCTTTTATTCCACGGGTGCGGTGATATTTTTGTTGTCCTTCGTTTTTGCCGGTGTATTTATCGGTCTAACTTCCAAGGAAATATTAATTTCATTTCTCAGTGATCACCGTAAAAGTTTCTTCTCAATACTTATTCTCATTTTGGTAATAATGATATCTGTAGTTATGGCGTTTAAATACATCGAACGCCTAGTCTCTATCCCGTATTTTTCACAAGCGCTCCGAGCGCCCACGGTGGAGGAGGCGCAAGTGGCGATCGGCCGAGCTTTGACGCTTCATGAAAATGATTTATATCTCCGCACTTATTCGCAAATATATCTTCTAAAATTCAATTCTCTGGCAGGAAAAGATGCTACGACTACCTCTGATGCAGACAAGGTCGCTTTGCAGTCGAATTTGGATCAAGCGGTCAACGGCGCGTTATTGGCCACCAGATATAATCCGCGAAATTATTTAAATTGGGGGGCGCTTGGTTCGCTTTATCAGAGCTTGGCTTTCTTGGGAGTGAAAGATGTTTCTAGTAAAGCCATCGAGGCCTATCAAAAAGCGATTGCTTTAAATCCTAATAATCCAGGTCTCAAGATTACTCTCGCGAGCGTATTTTGGACGGATGACAAGATCAGTGAGGCGAAAGATTATGCGAACCAGGGTCTAGCTTTGAAGAGCGATTACATCGATGCTTTGCTTCTTCTCTCACAAATAGCAAAAAAGGAAGGCGATAATGTTTTGGCCATATCTTATGCCGAAAGAGCATTAGCTTTGGCACCGACCAATCCAGATTTAATAAAATACATGGATTCTTTTAAAACTGCGCCGGTGATCTCTACATCTGCTCCAGATACCGAAAACCCGTAAAAATGGATAGACTTTTTAGAATCTTTGGCCGGGAATATGGAAGTATAAATCAGGCTGCTCTACTTCTGGGCGTCTTTGCTCTTCTGTCGCAAATTTTAGGCTTATTCCGCGATCGTTTCATTGCTCATTTTATCGGACCCGGAGCGCTACTTGATTCTTACTATGCGGCTTTTCGTATTCCAGATCTTATTTTTATCTCGGTTGCGTCTCTCGCTTCCTTTACCGTGATCATTCCTTTTATTGTGGCGAGAATGGATGGAGATAATGTCACAGACAAAGCGCGCAAATATTTGAATGATATATTCACCGTGTTTTTTACTGTGATGGTGCTGGTGTCCGTCATTGCCTTTGTGCTTATGCCATACCTAGCGCCTCTTATCGCGCCGGGTTTTACGCCTCTCATGCAGGCAAAAGTAGTCTTGCTTTCGCGGATAATGCTATTGTCGCCTATTTTGCTCGGTCTTTCAAACCTGTTTGGCACGGTAACGCAAATTTTTCGCAGGTTTTTTATTTACTCTTTGAGTCCGATCCTATACAATGTCGGGATCATTATCGGGGTATTATTTCTATATCCCATTTTTGGAATTTATGGGCTCGCGCTCGGAGTGGCGCTCGGAGCCTTGATGCATTTCGGGATACAGGCATTGTCTGCAAGCGCTCTCGGATTTGTGCCCCGATTCTCCTTTGGTCGTAGTCCGGCGGGTGAAGCCCTTTCCGTTAATTTTTCAGACATAAAAAGTTCGGTCCTGACCTCTCTACCTAGAACCTTGGGCCTTGCCATGAACAACATTGCTCTCATTTCGATTATTTCCCTAGCTTCTTTTTTGAAGAGCGGGTCTATTTCAATATTTAATTTTGCTTTCAATCTCCAATCGGTTCCGCTCAATATTATAGGTATTTCTTATGCAGTGGCCACTTTTCCGGTTTTGGCAAAGTCGGTCTCTTTGGGTAAGATGGATGAATTTAAAAATCACCTGAAATCTTCCGCCCGGGCTATAGTCTTCTGGTCATTGCCGGTAATTTTTCTTTTTATTGTCCTTCGCGCTCAGATCGTGCGGGTTATTCTGGGTTCGGGAAGTTTTTCTTGGGACAACACTCGCTTGGTGGCTGCTTCGCTTGCGATATTTTCTGTCTCGATCTTGGCACAAGGAATGATCACGCTCTTATCCCGCGCTTACTATGCGCTCGGCAATACGAGACGCCCGCTCATCATCAACTTTTTCTGTGCAGTTGTAATAGTAATCTTATCTTATGTGTTTATGCATTTTTTCCAAAATATTCCTTTTTTCCGATACTTCATTGAGTCGCTCTTCAAGGTGAGTGATATTCCTGGCACCGAAGTGCTCATGTTGCCGCTCGCTTATTCTGCCGGTACTATCCTGAACTCTGTTTTGTATTGGTTTTTTGTCCGAAAGGACTTTATGCAAGGGGAGTCCTTCATCACCAAGGTATTCTTTCAGAGTTTGGGCGCCGCATTTTTCCTCGGTGGGGTGAGTTACTTCTGCTTAAATATTTTTTCTCCGATTTTCGGCACCACTACCTTCTGGGGCGTCTTTCTGCAGGGATTTTTCTCTGGAATTTTTGGCATATTGGCTGCAATTCTGGTGCTGTATCTTTTGAAAAACGAAGAATTACGAGACATAGCGAAAGCCCTGCATACTAAATTCTGGCGAGCAAAAGTCATTGCTCCTTCCCAAGAAGGGCTTTAAAATTCTAAGGGTTAATTATTTTTTGATAGCGTAATAGCAACGGCCGTGTCTATTATGATATTACTAAACTGATTAAATTTTTAAGCTTTGAAATTGTGGGTTTTTTCTGCTAGAATAGGGCAATGTTGTCTTTTTTTTCAAAGATATTGAAATATGTCTGGCCTCAAATACGCAAATATAAGTGGGTTTTTTGTTGCATTTTGGTGGGTTTTAGCCTAAGAATATTTTTTGCTGAAATCATTACTCCTCTATATTTTAAAAAAATTGTTGACATATTTTCACTAGGAATTGGGGACAATTCAACAACATCAAATGAAATCTTTCAGTTATTTGTTATTATTGTAGCAATACACATTCTAGTATTTTTTATCGCAAGGTTTACAAAATTTATCTTTTTGAAGTTTGAAATTGATGTTATAAGAGACCTTAGAAATTTTGCCTTTCAAAAAATTGAGCAAAATTCACCAACTTTTTTTTCCAACACTTTTGCAGGAAGCTTAGTCACCAAGGCTAGGCGTTTTGTGACAGGATTTGAAATTGCATTCGATATATTCGTTTATAACTTTTTGAAATTTTTTGTAATTTTAGTTGGAGTATTCACAGTTCTTCTTTACCAATCTCCCATGATCAGTTTAGTTTTTGGTATTTGGATAGTTATACATATAAGTGTAGTTTCTTTCTTTGTAAAAAAGAAAATGACATACGATTTGCTTGAAGCAGAGCAGGATTCTAAGATAAGCGGACGTCTTTCCGATGTATTTTCAAATATTTTGGCAGTCAAGTTTTTTTCCGCTAGAAAAAGCGAAATAAATTCCTATAGCAAGTACACCGAAGAGGGCGCTAAAAGAAGTAGAAAAGCCTCATTTTTGGGTGTTAAGATAGATCTTTTACAGCATTTATTTATAATCTGTGTTCAAAGTGTGACTCTTTATATCATGATAACTTTGTGGATAGAGGGCAAGATGACTGTGGGGACCATTGTACTTATCGAAACTTATATGACTATTGTGGCCATTAATTTATGGGAATTTGGAAATTCTTTGACAAAATTCATGAAATCCGCTTCAGACATGAAAGAAATGGTGGATATATTTGAAATAGTTCCCGATATACTAGATCCCAAAAATTCTGAAATAATAAAAATGAAAGAGGGACATATAGTTTTCAAAGATGTTTCTTTCAAATACCAGCTTGGTGAAGAAGTTTTAAGTAATTTTAATCTCGACATTAAACCTGGTGAACGCGTTGGTATTGTCGGGCATTCAGGCGCGGGTAAATCAACATTTACGAAACTTCTCTTGAGGGCGAACGATATTACAAGTGGAGCAATTACTATCGATGATCAAGACATAAGAAATGTAACTCAAGACGATTTACGAACTGTTGTATCATATGTTCCGCAAGAGCCAATTTTATTTCATCGACCGATTAAGGAAAACATTAATTATGGTAAACCAAATGCAAGTGAACAGGAAATCATTGAGGTTGCAAAAAAAGCCCACGCTGATGAGTTTGTTTCTAAATTGCCCCATGGTTATGATACTCTGGTTGGTGAAAGAGGAGTTAAACTCTCTGGCGGAGAAAGGCAAAGGGTGGCAATAGCTCGCGCAATGCTAAAAGATTCTCCTATTTTGGTTCTAGATGAAGCCACGAGTTCTTTGGACAGTATTAGTGAATCATATATTCAAGAAGCTTTTGGGGAATTAATGAAAGGAAAAACTACCATAGTCATAGCTCACCGACTTTCCACAATTCAAAAAATGGATAGGATTATAGTTTTAGATAAAGGACAAATAGTGGAAGAGGGAACACATAAAAATCTTTTAAAGAAAAAAGGTTTTTATGCTGAGCTCTGGGAGCATCAAACTGGAGGGTTTTTAGATTAATTTTATGGATCCCGTTAGAAGCCGCGACCGCAATTTAAAAAACAAACAAAACATGAAATCAAATATTATAGAAATTAATAACATAACATATCAGACACGCGAGTTGATCGCGATCTGCTTCTAAACGGGATGGACCTAAAACACATCAGAAACTTTTCAATAATCGCCCACATAGACCATGGCAAAAGTACTTTGGCAGACAGAATGCTCGAGATCACGCATACAGTAGAAGCGCGAAAAATGCGTGATCAAGTACTAGACTCTATGGAGCTTGAGCGTGAACGAGGTATTACAATCAAAATGCAACCCGTTCGCATGGAATACACCACCCACCTCACCCCTAACCCCTCTCCTGGAAGGCGAGGGGGCTCCTTCTCCCCCCAGGAGAAGGCGGGGGATGAGGTTTACATACTGAATCTCATTGACACTCCCGGACACGTGGATTTTTCTTATGAAGTCTCTAGGGCTCTGAAGGCCGTGGAAGGGTCTATTTTACTGGTTGACTCCACACAGGGGGTGCAGGCGCAGACGCTTACCACGCTCGCTATGGCTCGCCTACCCCGCTCTGGCAATGGGAGAGGTGAAGGGGCCTCTGTAATAATTCCTGTCCTTTCTAAAATTGATTCACCTTTGGCTAGGGTGTCGGAAGTAAAAGAAGAAGTGGTAAAACTTTTAAATTGCGATCCAAATGAAGTGCTTTTAGTTTCAGGTCGCACAGGAGAAGGGGTGGAAAATCTTTTAAAGGAAGTTATAAAACGTGTTCCGGCGCCAATTGAAAATTATAAAAATGAAAATAAAAGTGAAAATGTTTTGAGCGCTTTAGTGTTTGATTTTAAATATTCAAATCATAAAGGGGTAATAGTTTTTGTGAGGTTATTTGATGGTAAGGTGAGGCGGGGTGACAGCTTGCTTTTTGCTGTCTCAGGGGAAAAATTTACAGCGCTTGAGGTCGGGACTTTTTCACCAGAAGAAACTCCACGAGACAGTCTCTCAGCTGGAGATACCGGCTATATTGTCACAGGCATAAAAAAGCCTGGTATTGCTTCTGTTGGAGATACGATTACAAAATCTGCGAATCCACTGCCTGCACTTCCGGGATATATGCAGCCGATGCCGGTGGTTTGGGCGAGTGTTTTTCCCGAGGATGCGGACGATTTTGCCTTACTAAAGCTTTCTTTAGGAAAACTAAAACTTTCAGATTCGTCTTTTTCTTTTGAAGAAGAATCTTCAGGATCTCTGGGGCGAGGTTTTCGCTGTGGTTTTCTTGGAATGCTTCATTTAGAAATCATTACTGAAAGACTGAAGCGAGAATTTAATTTGAATCTTGTCATCACTACGCCCTCTATCGTATATGAAGTAGAATATAATACTAATGTTGGAAATCGCCTCATCGGCGATCTGCCGAAGAGGCAGAAGATTTATTCGCCGTACTTTTTTCCAGATGACAGTAATATTAAAACTATTTTTGAGCCGTGGGTAAATGCAAAAATAATCACTCCTGTGGAATATCTAGGTAACATTATGCAGATATTGTTTGATCATGAAGCAGAAGTAGGGGAGACTGAGAATTTCGGAGACAACCGTTCATCTATATCTGTAAAAATGCCGCTTCGTGAATTGATGCGCAATTTCTTTGATGAACTAAAAAGCACTTCATCTGGCTATGGATCAATATCTTACAATATAGCCGAAAATCGTGAAGCAGATGTCACCCGACTTGATGTGTTGGTTGCCGATGAACCTGTACCAGCTTTTTCTAAAGTTGTCTCAAAGAAAAGGGTAGAAATAGAAGCCGAAGAGTCTGTTGTAAAATTAGAGAGCTTGTTGCCTAGGCAAATGTTTACTTTGAAAATCCAAGGTAAAGCATTTGGACGCATCATCTCATCACGCACGCTTTCTGGTATGAAAAAAGATGTTACTGCACATATGTATGGAGGTGATATAACTCGCAAAATGAAACTTCGTGAGAAACAAAAGAAAGGCAAAAAGAAAATGAAAGAAAGAGGCAAAGTAAACATTCCCCAAGACGTATTTTTGAAGATGATGCGTAGCGGGGAAAACTAGAAACTCTTTCTTGGCATACTTTTTATAAAGCAATCTATCTCCGCAAGCTTGCGGAGCGAACTGCTCGGCGCGTCCGCCTGCGCAAGGCTTTCTAAAAAGTACGCCTGCAACGAGTTTCTAGTTTATTTGAAATATCGGAGAATACAATAAGATCATGCTGATGATGATGAGAATACTCACTATCGCCCAGATGATCTGGATCTTTTTTTGATGTTTTTTGTTGAAAAGCATATACTGATAGTATCATACTATGAAAAGTTTTCAAAGAAAAAGAGGTTGGCGAAATATTTTACATTCAAGGCCTGTTTTGGCAATTTTGTTTATATTGTTGCTTATTTTTGCCTGGAGCGTGATAGTTTTTATGGGCAAGATGTCTATAACCAGGGAAAATAAAAAAATTGCAGAGAGCCAAGTGACCGAGCTGGAGGAGCAAAAATTAAAACTCACGGCAGAGATAGCCAAATTGGGAACCTCAAGCGGAATCGAAGAAAGTATACGTGAAAAATTTCCAGTGGTGAAAGAAGGAGAAGGCGTGATCATCATCGTGGAAGATGAGAACCAGTCCGAGGTTCCAGAAAAGAAGTCCGGAGGCTTCTTTTCTTTTCTCTTTTTCTGGAAAAATTGGTTTAAATAGCCATATTATTGCTTCGACTGGGCTTATGATCCATTCGATAAAAACTCCCGTTCAAGGGCTTGAGCAAGCCCCTCAGGGCAGTCGAAAGCAGGATCATGGTGAGTAAAATCGAACCATGATATAATTAGAGCATGAAAATATCATTCTTCGGGAGTCTAGAAAAATCAGAGCAGGACCTCTTTTTAAATTCTTTTAGTGGCTCTGAAATCTCTTTCGTTAAAGAAAAATTAGATGAGACCAATACCGACCTCGCAAAAGATGCCGATATTATATGCGTTTTTGTGGATTCTGACGTCAGTAAAAAAGTTTTAGACGCTCTGCCAAATTTAAAATTTATCGCCACGCGGGCGACAGGATACAACAATATCGACTGCGAATACGCGAAGACCAAAGGGATAAAAGTCGCCAATGTGCCGGCGTATGGCTCCCATACGGTAGCTGAGTTCACTTTTGGACTCGTCCTCGATCTTTCCAGAAATATCATCAAAGCGAATAATTACATCCGGGAATCTTCCGATTTCAATTACTTTTCCGGAATGGAGGGATTTGATCTCTTGGGTAAGACTTTGGGAATTATCGGCACTGGAAAAATTGGGAAAAATGTAATAAAAATAGCCAAAGCCTTCGGTATGCACATGATCGCTTATGATCTTTATCCCGATCTGGCTTTTGCAAAGGAAAATAATTTTGAATATAAGAGTCTGAATGATGTGGTCCGCGAGGCCGACATCATCACTCTTCATGCCCCTTACACCAAAGAGAGCCATCATCTGATCAACAAAGAAAATATTTCCATGATGAAAAAAGGAGCCTATATCATAAATACTGCGCGAGGGGAGCTCATCGACACCGACGCGCTCATCTGGGGCCTCAAAGAAGGAATTATCGGCGGAGCCGGACTGGATGTGCTCGAAGGTGAAAGGGAGCTCAAAGACGAAATTGAGATCTTGTCTTCGCCCGCGAGCGGAAGACATATTGAGGATTACAAAACCTTGCTGGAAGACCGTCTTCTTATAGATATGCCAAATGTGATTATCACTCCGCACATCGCTTTTTACACCCGGGAAGCTGTTGCGGAGATTCTGAAAGTAACAGTAGAAAATATCAGAGGGTTTGTTTTGAGCAATCCCGTAAATCTTGTAAAATAGAATGAAAAGATGGATCAAAAATCAGGGCGAGCTCGCCACAACGGAAAATCGTAAATTGGCTCTTGCTATCATTGAGGCGGGACTATCGGCGATCGATACCGAAGAAGTAATTTCTCGATTTGTAAAGCCCGAGGGCGATCTACTTACCATAATGGGGGAGAGTTTCGATCTGTCGAAATTTAAAAAAATCAAAGTTGTCGGTTTTGGCAAGGCTTCTGCCCGTGCCGCTCTCGCGTTGGAGAAAATTTTAGGTCCGAAGATAGAAACTGGCGCCGTGGTTGGACTTGCCAAGATCAGCCTCGACTATATCGACGTATTTGCCGGGAGCCACCCGAGGCCGAGTATGATGAATGTAGAGGCCGGTGAAAAAATATATGAAATATTGAAAAATGGAAGCGAAGATGATCTCATCATCGTACTTGTCTCGGGCGGTGGCTCTGCCTTGCTCTGCTATTCCAAAGAGGAGTGCGAGCAAAATATGGCTCTCTATGATGAATTTTTGAAATGTGGAGGCACTATCGAGGAAATAAATACTGTCCGGAAGCATCTTTCCATATTGAAAGGCGGGGGATTGGCCAAAGTCGCTTATCCGGCCAATGTCGTCGGACTTATTTTTTCCGATATACCCGGGGATCATTTTGCTGATGTCGCTTCAGGCCCCACCTACAAGGATGAGAGTACCGTAGCGGATGCTGCAGAAATCATTCGTAAATATAATTTGGGAAAATTCGACCTGATAGAAACTCCGAAAGAAGATAAATATTTTGAAAAAGTACGCAATTTTGTCCTGGTTTCAAACAAGACCGCCATAAGCGCGATGGCCGAAAAGTCGGAAGAACTTGGCCTTAAAGCAAATATTTTATCCACAGATATGTATGATGAGATAGATTCTGCCGTGGGGAAAATTTTTAAAGCGGAAGCCCCAGATACTACCGTCTTGGCTGCTGGGGAGCCTGAAATAAAAGTGGCAAGGAAAGGGGGAAAGGGCGGAAGAAACCTCCATATGGCGCTCCGAGTGATCAAAAAAGGAATGATCGGCGAAGATTCGGTCTTTGTCTCTCTCGCTTCCGACGGCATGGACAACAGCGATGCAGCTGGAGCCATAGCGGATAAAAAAACTATTGAAAAAATAAAAAATCAAGGTATAGATATCGATGATCACCTAGAACGTTTCGATTCTTACCCGGTGTTTCAAAAGTCCGGCGACATTATCATGACCGGCGCAACAGGGGCCAACGTTTCTGATTTGATGATTTTGTTGAAGAAGAAATAAGATTTTAGTTACGTAATGTATTACGTAATACATTACGTAATTCTATTCTTTTCCAATTGCTTCAGAAATATTTTTATAACCATCAGCTTTTAGGAGTTTTACTAATCCTAAATTTATTTCACTAATTAGTTGCGGGCCTTCGAAAATCATTCCCGTTATGAGTTGGATGAGGGAAGCGCCGGCTTTTATTTTTTTGTATGCATCTTCGGCGCTAAAGACTCCACCACAGCCAATAATTACAAATTTACTTGCTTTTCCACCTGTTTTTTTATAAATATATCTGATCAGTTCGAGCGACAGATCTTCAACTGCTTTCCCAGACAGTCCGCCTAACTCCGGCACGCTTTCATCTATAATGTTTTTATTCTGTTTTTTATTACGATTTTTAGTCAAATTTGTGCAAATAAATCCGTCCACATTCCATTTTGCGGCAATATCTAGTATTTCATTGATTTCTTTTTGTTTTAAGTCGGGGGATAATTTTATAAAAATAGGTTTTGTCTTCGGGACGGACATGATTTTCGAAAGCAGCAAGTAGAGCTTGGTGCTGTCGGTGAAGGGCTGTCCGCCAAAGGCGTTCGGACAGCTGATATTTATTGTGAAATAGTCGCCTATGTCGATGAATGCTCGATAAGCCTTGAAATAATCGAAGATGGCTTTTTCAGTATCTACTGTGTCTTTGCAATTTGTTTTGGCGATACTGATGCCGACGGGGATATCGAATTTTTTCACCTCGAGCTTCTTGCCCAATCTTTCGGCTATCGCTTCAGCGCCGTCGTTCATGAGTCCGTAATTTACGGCGAGCGATCTCGATTTCTTCAAGCGCCAAAGCCGGGGTTTGGGGTTACCTACGCAGGCCTCACCAGTAATAGAGCCCACTTCCATAAAGCCAAAACTGATGGAAGAGATGATTTCGGTCAATTCCGCATTCTTATCGAAACCAGCCGAAAGTCCTGTCGGGTTCTTGAAGTTTATACCGAGAATGTTCTGTTCCAGTGCGGGATTTGAATAATTCCAAAATAAACTCGCTAATTTACGGGTCAGGAAGTGTTTGCCGAGCCAACGACCGACGACGCCCATATTATCATGCACGTTTTCGGGATCAAATTTGAACAAAATCGGCTTGATGATCCATTTGTATTTTCTCTCCATTATGTAGTTTCGGCCGCTAATCAATTTTTCCATTTATTTCGTATGATAGCAAAAATATGCTAAAATTAAAAGTAATATGGCGGAATTAACAAATTTTCCTATTACTAAAATTTTAGCTAAAGAAATAAAAGATTCGCACGGAAACCCTACCATTGAAGTCACAGTGTTTGCCTGCCCGCCTCTGGCGGGGGCGGGGGCTGCTTCCGGCACGTTTTCGGTTCCTTCCGGAGCGAGCACCGGCAGCCACGAGGCGCATGAATTAAGGGATAAGGACGGCCTCGGCGTAAAAGATGCCATAGAAAAGGTAAATACCGTGATCGCCCCTCGATTGGTTAACCAGAATGTTTTAAATCAAAAAGAAATTGATAGAATAATAATCGAGTTGGACGGCACTCCCAATAAAGACAATCTCGGCGGCAATTCTATGATCGGAGTCTCGATAGCTTGCGCTAAAGCTGCCGCAAAGGCGACAGACCAAGAAGTGTATCAATATCTAGGAACTCTCGTCGAGATCAAGCCATCGCGAAAGACCCCATATCTTTTTATGAATCTGCTCGAAGGAGGCAGACATACGAAGAGTGGGCTCGCCTTTCAGGAATATCATGTCATACCCCAGACGGATGATATAAATGAAGCTATTGATATCGGGATAAAAGTGCAGGCATCTCTCGAGGATATAATTAAGAATGATTTAGGGAAAGAATCAGTGGTTTTAGGCGATGAGGGAGGTTTTGCGCCAGAAGTAAGCGATATTCGAAAACCGCTTATGTATCTCACCGAGGCCGTAGGGCGAAATAATCTAGAAGGCAAAGTGCGTTTTGCTCTGGATGTGGCTGCATCTTCTTTTTACGGGAATGGTGTTTATCAAGTTGATGGTAAAAATATTTCAAAAGAAGAATTGATGAAAATTTACGATTCTTTAATTGCTGAATTTAATTTATTATCTATCGAAGATCCATTCAATGAGGAAGATTTTGAAAGTTTTGGCACACTTGGTCGGAATCACAGCCGCTTGAAAGTGGTTGGAGATGATCTGACGGTTACCAATGTGCTTCGCTTAAAAAAAGCGATTGAAATGAGAAGCATCAATGCCATGATCATCAAGCCGAACCAAATCGGGACTCTGTCTGAAACTCTGGAGGTGATGAAAGTGGCGAGGGAGGGGGGCATCGAACTCATCGTGAGCCACAGGGGAGAAGAAACAAATGATGATTTTATCGCGGATCTTGCTTTTGCGTTCGGATGTTTTGGCTTGAAGTCCGGTGCTCCGCTTAAACCTGAAAGAAAAGTGAAATACGACAGGCTCGTCAAGATATCGGGCAAGTAACTATTATTAATGTGCTATAATATATAGATATTATGGAAAATTTTGTGAAGTGGTATAGCGAGGTGGGTATCGGTGATATTGGAAGTGTCGGCGGCAAGAATGCTGCTCTTGGAGAGATGTATTCGAATTTGGTGCCACTCGGCGTAAACATACCGGATGGATTCGCGCTCACCGCGGATGCCTATCGCCATTTTTTTAAAAATACTGGCCTGGACGAAAAGATAAAAGGAATATTGTCTGATTTAAACACAAAGGATCTGCGCAATCTGCAGGTCCGGGGTAAAAAAGTCCGCGAAGCCATACTGAAGGAGACTCTTCCGCAAGACCTCAAAGACATAATCGCAACATCTTACGAAGATCTCGGTAAAAAATACGGAAATAATCTGGCGGTCGCAGTGCGTTCTTCTGCTACGGCGGAGGATCTGCCTGGAGCTTCTTTTGCCGGTCAACAAGAGACATATTTGAATATTCAAGGCATTGAAAATGTCCTTACTGCGACCAAAAAGTGCATCGCTTCGCTTTTCACAGACAGAGCCATATCTTACCGTACGGATAAAGGATTCTCTCATTTTGATGTGGCACTTTCGGTTGGCGTCCAGTGTATGGTGCGCTCCGACTTGTCTTCGTCCGGGGTGGCTTTTACCATTGATACCGAAACGGGATTTGATAAGATAATTTTAATAAATGGAATTTATGGATTGGGCGAGTTCATCGTGCAGGGTAAAGTCGTCCCTGACGAGTTCATAGTTTTTAAGCCGACATTGGAGAATGGCAGTCCGTATCCTATCATCACCAAGAATCTTGGCAATAAGAACATCCAGCTCGTCTATGGGAAGGATGGAACCAAGGAAGATAAGGTCGCTCCCTCTGAACAGCAGAAATTCTGTCTTACTGACCTTGAAGTGGTAAAGCTCGCGAAGTGGTGCCTGCAAATTGAAAAATATTTTTCACAAAAGCACGATCGTTATCAGCCAATGGATATCGAATGGGCCAAGGACGGCAAGACCGGCGAATTATTCATCGTGCAAGCTCGCCCAGAGACTGTCGCTTCCGCGATAGACAAGAATGTGCTCAAAGAATATAAGTTGAAAGAATCCGGACATGTGCGAGTGAAAGGTATCGCTGTCGGATCCAAGATAGGCGCGGGCAAAGTGCGCGTCCTTAGCAATGCAAAAAATATCAATGCCTTCAAGAAAGGGGAAGTGCTCGTAACCAAGATCACTGATCCGGACTGGGAACCTATCATGAAGATCGCGAGCGCCATCGTGACGGATGAGGGCGGGCGTACTTCGCATGCGGCGATAGTGTCGCGGGAGCTCGGAATTCCCTGCATTGTCGGCTCCGGCAATGCCACCAAGATCCTCAAAAATGGCCAAAATATAACCGTAGATTGCTCTTCCGGCAATGTTGGCAACGTTTACGAAGGAATTTTGCCGTTTCAAATAATCGAACATCATTTGAATAAAATTCCTAAAATAAATACAAAGATAATGGTGAACATCGGTTCTCCGGACGAGGCGTTCAAAAATCACAATCTACCTGCGGAAGGGGTAGGGCTCGGCAGGCTCGAATTCATCATTGCGAATCATATCGGTGTGCACCCGAATGTCCTGATCGACTATAAGAAATTAAAGGCTGGCAAGCAGACTCCCGAATTAAAGAAGGTGCTCAAGAGAATAGACGAACTCACGCCTCTCTACAAAGACAAGTCCCAATTCTATGTCGACAATCTCGCCTTAGGCATCGCAAAAATAGCGGCGACGTTTTATCCAAAGGAAGTAGTAATCCGCTTTTCTGATTTCAAAACCAATGAATACCGCACCCTCTTGGGCGGGTATCTGTACGAACCTCATGAAGAGAACCCGATGATCGGCTGGCGTGGGGCATCGCGCTATTATGATCCTGAATTCAAAGATGCTTTCAGCTTGGAATGTATCGCCATGAAGCGCGTACGGGAAGACATGGGTCTTTCCAATGTAGTCCCCATGATCCCATTCTGTAGGACGCCGGAAGAAGGACAGAAGGTGGTAGAAATCATGGCTGTCCATGGTCTCGATCGCAAAAAAGATGAGAAGCTCAAAATATTCGTGATGTGTGAGATCCCTTCGAATGTCTTTTTGGCGGATGAATTTCTAGACATTTTTGACGGTATGTCAATCGGCTCGAACGACCTCACTCAGCTTACGCTGGGTCTTGATCGCGATTCGGGTATAGTGACTCATATAGCCAATGAAAATAATCCCGCAGTGAAAAAATTGGTGTCGCAGATAGTCCGTAAGTGCAAAGAGAAGGGAAAGGATATCGGAATCTGCGGACAAGCGCCGTCCGACTATCCGGAATTTGCACAATTTCTAGTGTCGGAGGGGATAGACAGCATGTCGCTCAATCCCGACACGGTCATCAAAATCATCATGGCGATCGGAGAGCACGAGAAGAAGAGTTAAAATGTGCGGGATGCGAGAATCGAACTCGCGTCTAATCCTTGGGAAGGACTCATTTTACCACTAAACTAATCCCGCAACAGTTAGAATATATCTTTTTTATGTTTACTTGACAAGCATGCTATAATAGGCAAAGAGGGAGGAATAGCAATTTTTATTGATATTCTGACCGAGAGAACCTATTATATTATATTTAGTTATATAATTAGAATATTAGAAAATAATACAAAGAATTTTATGACTGATACAAAACCAACAGTACAAATTTATTCAACCCCCACCTGCCACTTTTGCCATATGGCAAAAGACTTTTTCCGAGAGAAAAATATCTCTTTTACGGAATACAATGTGGCGAGCGACCTTGAAAAAAGAAAGGAAATGGTGACAAAAAGCGGGCAAATGGGTGTGCCGGTCATCATCATAGGCGATGAGCTTACTGTGGGTTACGATAAGCCAAAGATAGCTAGGTTACTTGGACTTTAATTCATCAATAATATACTATTGTCCTATGCCCTCGTAGTTCAATGGATAGAACAAATTTCTCCTAAGAATTTGATGTCAGTTCGATTCTGGCCGAGGGCACCAAGTTTTTGATTTTTATATCTATTTTTGCTAGTATTTATCTATGTCGCCAGAAGAAAGGGAGCTTTTGAATAAGAGTGTCAGTCTCTCGGAAGAGAACAATAAGATACTACATTCTATGAAGCGTTCCATGCGTATTGCGAGCATTACCAGGGCAGTATATTGGATATTCATTATCGGTTCTGCGATAGGCGCTTTTTATCTTCTTCAGCCATATGTAGATCAGCTGAAATCGATATATGCCGGAGCAAGCGAGACATTGAATAATTTAAAGCTTGGCGACTAGTTTAAAGAGAAAAAATATGCCGAGGTAGCTCAGTTGGTAGAGCGCTCCCCTGAAGAGGGATAGGTCACCAGTTCGATTCTGGTCCTCGGCACAAAGCACTTACATGAAAAAGAGCACACTGCTGTGCTCTTTTTCTGTGCTTTGTGCCGACGGAAGCATGTTTTTCTAGCAAGAAAAACAACTGAGTCCGGGGCTGGAAAATTCGTTTTTAACGAAAAACGAATTATTGTGGCTCACATAAGCACAGAAAAAGAAAGAAAAGAAATCTTTTACTAGATAGATCGGACTTTGATAGTATTGGTCTTTTCTTTATCTACTTTTTGCAGGCGGATAGTGAGGAGGCCGTGTTTTTCTGTGGCTTCGACTTCTTCTGGTTCAATTTCCACGGGTAGGGATATAGTGCGGGAAAATCTTCCCCAATAGAGCTCCTTGGTAAAATAATTTTCCTCGTCTATGTTTCGGTTTTCCTCGCGTGCTCCGACTATGGTCACTATGTCTCTCGCAATAGACAGTTCTAGGTCGTCCGGCTTTACTCCGGCTACGAAGGTTTGTATGATGATGTCGGTCGGAGTCTGATAAATATCCACGGCGAGCTCCGCTTCCTCATTCTCTTCCTCGATCCATTCGTTGCCTTTTTTATCTTTCTTGCTTCCCGTGCCTCCGCCGACTGAATTCTTCTTCGGTTCTTCGTATTCCTCCTCTTCGACATGAATCCCTCCCGTTATTCTTTCCCAAAAACTTCTTTTTTTATCCATAAATTTTTTAAGTCATTCTTCTTACTTTCTCAAAAAGTAGCATGATAATAATAGTGACGACCCACAAGAAACTGAAAACTTTCAATACTTCTAAAAAGTAATTTACTTCATTGACTCTGATCTTTATTATAAAAAAATTAAAGACACTATGCAAGGCGATAGCGAGCACAAGGCCGACAGCAAGGTAGGATTTCTTTTTAAAGAAAGAAAGATGAAGTGAGATTCCGAGCGCTATGCCCAGCATTCCGCTTGAAACAGCATGGAGAAGGGTAGAGCCTAGAAATCGAAGCTGGCCTATAGAGGCTGCGGTAAAAAGGCCGACTGTCGTCTGGTCGAGAGTGAGCGATCTCTGTAGAAATAGGGCGTTTTCGAAGGCTGCGAAGCCCAAGGCGGCGGTAATGAGATAGATAGGCCAATCAATAGGCTCATCGATGTACCTGGTCCTGAAAAGGATGATGACTACGGCCAGATATTTGATTATCTCTTCTGCAGTTGCCCAGAGTATGAGGCGCTCTCTCGCTCCGTCGATATTCGACTGGATGAATTCTTGGATCGGCAGGACCAAGACCACTGATAGCATGCCCATGATGAAGACCATGGCGAGGATTCCTTTGGGTTCGGCTTTTTTCTGTTCCTCCCTGATCCAGAACCACAGCCATAAAAGAGAAGGAATGATTCCTCCCAAGAACGCTATTGCTAAAATTTTTGGATCGTTGGTTAGCATGTTTATTTGTCGACCCGGTCATAGGGCCATTTTTCGATCATTAACAGATTTTTACGATCAGATATACCTACAACGTTATGTGTAGTATTTCGGGTAGGTATCATTCCCCATATTTCTTCTGTGACAAAAGGTATAAATGGGTGTAACGCTTTGAGCAGGGTAGTCAGCTGTGTGCGAAGCAACATTTTTGCCGATTCAGCATTTTTCCCTTCAATAATTTTCTTTTTTGATCTTTCTATTATTATATCAGCAAAAGTGTGCCAAAAATAGTGATAAAGTTTTTCGGCAACGATGTAAAATTTATAGTTATCCATTTCTTTCGTAATTTCTGTTATTAATTTTTTTAGTTCCGCATCTGATTTTTCGTCTTCTTCATCATATTTTATTTCTATTTTGTCATCCTCGTAATCCTGAGTGTTTTCTAGCACAAATCTTGTAGCATTCCAGATTTTATTTGCAAATTTTCCGTAACCCCTAATTCTTTCTTCGGCTAATGCAAGCGAGGTGCCGGGTGTATTGCCGATCACCAATCCTATCCTGAATGCATCCGTGCCGTATTTTTCCGTGAGTGAGAGCGGGTCTATGACATTTCCTTTACTTTTACTCATTTTTAATCCTTTGGCGTCCAAAACTAAACCATGCAGGTATACATTTTTAAAAGGAACTTCTCCGGTAACATACAAACCGAGCATGATCATTCTGGAAACCCAGAAAAATATAATTTCTCCGGCTGTCTCCATGACATCGGTGGGATAAAATGTTTTGAAATCATTTTTGTCAGGATAGCCGAGCGTCGCAAAAGGCCATTGTCCTGAAGAAAACCAAGTATCAAAAGTGTCTTTATCTTGCATGACTTCACCACCGCAAGAGGTGCACTTTTTTATTTTATTTTCCAAATCAACCATACCAGACCCGCATTTTGTGCATATTTTTGCTGGTATGGGAATGCCCCAAACAATTTGCCTCGAAATGTTCCAATCGATAATATTATTGAGCCAATGGGTAGTGATTTTTTTATAATGTTCAGGAATATAAGTGATTTCTCCGTCTTCTATTTTTTCCAAAGCTTTTTCGGCTAGGGGTTTCATTTTTATGAACCACTGGCTTTTTATTTGCGGTTCGATGGTTGTTCCGCATTTATAACAAGTTCGAACAACGTGTTTGTATTTTTCATCTATTTTCTCTACTAACCCCTTTTTCTGCAATTTTTCGACAATCAGTGCTCTAGCTTTTTTAATGTGTTGTCCGGCAAATTCGCCGGCAATCGGAAGCAGTTTGCCGTTCTCATCGATGATCTGTTCTTTATCCAGTTTATGCCTTTCTGCAATATCAAAGTCTGCATTATCGTGCCAAGGAGTGATTGTCATAACACCTGTTCCAAATTCCATATCAATAGCTTTATCTTTTATAACAGTGGCTTCAATGGGGCCATTTATCCATTCTAGTTTTATCTTTTGATCGTTTGTGTATTCTTTGTAACGTTTATCGTCTGGGTGCATTACTACATATTTATCACCGAATTTTGTCTCCGGTCGGGCAGTGCCTATGACAAACGGCCCATACTTCAAGTAATAAAAATTATCTGTTCGCTCTTCGTCTAATATTTCTAAATCAGAAAAAGATGTTTGATGTTTTGGACACCAGCTGACTATCCTGTTTCCTCTGTATACTAAATTGTCATCAGATAGTTTCTTAAATGTCTGGTAGACTATTTTTACGATATCCGGGTCCAGTGTGAATTTTTCACGAGACCAATCGCAAGAAGCTCCCATTTTTCGCGCTTGAGATTTTATATTTTTTGAATTAGTGAGAGTAAAATCAAGAATTTCTTCATATAGTTTTTTTGGTTCAATTTCAAATCTGGTTCGCCCTTCTTTTTCTAACTTTTTTTCGTAGACTACCTGTGTTTCAAATCCGGCATGATCGAGGCCAGGGAGCCATAGGGTCTTAAATCCCCGCATTCTTTTGTAACGCACCATAATATCTTCTATAGTCATCACCAAGCCATGTCCGGCGTGCAATGATCCGTTTGCGTTGGTTGGAGGCATTATAATTGTGAAAGGCTTTGCATTTTGGTCTATATTCTTGTCTGGATTAAAAAAACCACTATCTTCCCATAGTTTGTAAATTCTATCTTCTGTTTCTTTTGAATTATAGGGTTTCAGTAATTTCTCGTTTACGCTCATACTTCCTCAATAATATCATATTAAAGCCTTAAATTGCCAGTAGCTTTTATACTATTTAATTTTGGGACTTTTTTCTTATTTTTTATATAATTTAAGTATCCGGCAATGCCGATCATTAGAGAATTATCGCCAGCAAGTCCTTTTGAAGGGAACAAAATCTTGATTTTCTTTCCGCCCGAGGCGGATCCGCCTAGGGCGGACATCTCTCTTTGCAGATGTATATTGCAAGCCACACCACCAGCGACTATCAGCGTTTTTGCCCCGTATTTTTCTACTGCTTTTTTAGTCTTGTGAATTAAGCACTCAATAGCGGAATTTTCGAACTCTAAGGCGATCTTTGTTTTTGTAATTTGGTCAAGTTTATCGATACCGCCTAAATCTCTAATCAAATATAGAACAGCAGTTTTTAATCCAGAAAAAGAAAAATCAAAATTTTTACTGTACAGCATAGGACGAGGTAGGGCAAAAGAAGAACTAATTTTTTCGGGGTCGCGATTTTCCTGCAGGAAAATCTGCTCAGTCCTAGGACCGGCCGTCCTGCGGAGTCCCCGAAAATATTGTTCTTCTTTTGCCCTAAGTTCTTCTGCCAATTTTGAGATCTGTGGACCGCCGGGATAGGGGAGATCGAGCATCCGAGCTACTTTGTCGAACGCCTCGCCCACTGCGTCATCGAGTGTCTCGCCGATTATTTCATAATCCATCCATTTCTTCATAAATACCAGCTGCGTGTGTCCGCCAGAGACTAAAAGGGATAGAATGGGGAATTTTAAGGCGGGAATTTTGAAATTTCCTGATCCTTTGCCGAATACCGAGAGCACATGCCCTTCCATATGATTTACAGGTATTATTGGTAAGGCACTCCGCCGGCCGGCGGACCACTTTTTAGCTAAATTTTTAGCAAACATTATCCCTTCCCAAAGGCACATTTCGAGTCCTGGGCCATAAGTCACTGCTATTGCATCTACGGGTCTGTCTTTTTTCTCCAACTTTGCTTGCTTCAAACTCGCTTCAAGAATAATAGGCAAATTTTTTGCATGTTCTCTTTTTGCGAGCACGGGATAAACTCCGCCATAGGGGATATGAATATTTATCTGGGAATTAGAATTATTTGCTAGGACTTTAAAGAAGGCATTTGTGGAGCCCCCGCTTACTTCCATGATGCTTATTGCCGTATCATCGCAAGATGTTTCGATTGAAAGTATTTTCATAAAATTAGGTATAAATAAATTAAAATTAAAAATAAAACGGCAGTAAAAATTCTTTCTAGAATTGAGAAAATCGGTAAAAATCCACGAAATTTTTTCTTTGAGAATGGAAATAAATATTGTTTTTCATCAATGTCCAGCCAATCAAGGAGTAAATGCAGTAAATATGCTAAGAAAAAAAGTAGAGCTCCATGAGGATTTATAAACAACAAGGGGAGGGTGGAGATGGTTGCTCCCAAAATTGAGTGTCCGTATTTGGTCTTGAAGTGAATATTGTATTTATCTTCAAATTTTTCAGCATCCACCAATTTTTTCCAGGAAAAAAGCTTGTATTTGCATAGGACAAAAATATGGTCAATATCCGGGATGATCGAGCCAGCCAGCCAATACCAGGAAAACTGAGAGTTTTCTATGGGCATGAACCCTACTATTGTATGTGCAAATATCATAATTCTGGTGCGCGATAAGGGATTCGAACCCCTGGCCTACCCCACGTCAAGGGGTCGCTCTACCAACTGAGCTAACCGCGCATAGCTTCTTTATAGCACTTTATATACTTTTTTCCAATACTTATAACTCAGCTATCGCATATTTATAAGTATTCATGTATGATTAAGCGATGGGTCTTATATATGAAATTTTACAAGAACTAAATAGTGGATCTTTTAGTTATAAAGGATTCAAGGTTGGTTTATTGGGGCTTCCGAAATTTAAAATTTACTCACAGAATACCTTGAGCGGTTCTTTGGATTATATGTGCAAGAAAGGTTTGTTGGAATATGGTAATGATAAAATAAATATTACCCATAAAGGGAAAGAATATGTGAAGAGAAAATACGACTCTTTAAAGCAATTTAATTGTAAATTTGATAAAAATGCACCAAGAAATTTAATAGTAATGTTTGATATTCCTGAAACTAGAAAAGCTGAAAGGGAATGGCTTCGCTGGCACCTAAAAAAGTTCAATTATTTAATGATTCAGAAAAGTGTATGGGTGGGACCTTCACCTCTTCCAAGGGAATTTTTGGAATATGTGGAAAGTATAGGTATTAAAGATGGGTTGAAAACTTTCAAATTAGCAAAAGGTTACATGTTTAAAAAATAAAGTTACTTATGTTTCTGCTATCGCAGATTTATAAGTATTTTTAAATTAACTAAATGCTACTTAATTTTTTTCGCTGAATTCTTTCAAGAGCCACTATAAAAGCTCCCATGCGGAGAGAAGTATTGACATCTTTGGCTTTGTTAAATATTTCACTGGAAGCGGTTTCCATTATTGGTCTTAATTTTTCAAAAATTTGCTCTGGTGTCCAATGCTCACCCTTTAGATTTTGCTCCCATTCAAAATAAGACACTGTCACTCCGCCAGCATTGGCCAATATGTCCGGTATGACGGGGATGTTTTTTTTAAATAGGATCTCGTCCGCTTCCGGAGTGACCGGCCCATTAGCGAGCTCCAGAATCGCTCGTGCCTGTATTTTGTCGGCGTTAGAGCCGGTGATGACATTTTCAAAGGCGGCCGGGATGAGAATATCACAAGGCAATTCAAGGAGTTCTTCGTTGGTAATGTTCTTACATTCCGGATTTTCTTTTGAAAAATTTAATAGGGTTCCGGTATTTTTTTTAAATTCCAAGACTTTTTTGATATCGAGACCGTTCGGGTTATAAATTCCGCTTTGAGAATCTGAAACGGCTGTCACTTTATGCCCATGATCAATAAAAATTTTCGCCGCATTACTGCCCACGTTTCCAAATCCTTGGATAGCTACCTCGCATTTTTCCGGTAATCCTATTTCTTTGCGTAGTGTTTCTAAAACGTAAAACCCGCCTAGGCCGGTGGCTTCATTTCGCCCCTCTGAGCCTCCTTTCGCCATCGGTTTGCCGGTAAAGGTGGCGAGAGTTTTGTCGCCGGATATTTTTGCAAATTCATCTGCCATCCACGCCATTATCTCCGGAGTAGTGTTTATATCCGGAGCAGGGATGTCCTTGTATGGCCCCAAGACGTCAGAAAGGCTCTCTACCCACCCGCGGGAAAGTCTCTCTAATTCCGATTTTGATAAATTTTTTGGCTCGACAGTTATTCCGCCTTTGCCTCCGCCCATCGGGATGCCTACTACGGCGCATTTGAGCGTCATCCAGAAGGCGAGAGCCTTCACTTCATTTATCTCTGTTTTAGGATGATACCTTATTCCGCCCTTGTAGGGCCCGAGGGAATTGTTGTATTCCACCCGATATCCTTCAAATATTTCCGTCCCCCCATTATCCATTTTTACTTTGATCGAGACTCTGATGTCGCGGTTCGGTTCCCTCAGGCTGTCAATAAAACTGTCGTCAAAGTTTCTTAGCTTTGCGGCGAGGTCGAGCTGGGCCATCGCGTTTTCAAATGGATTGTGTGGGGGATGCATATGATGATTATATTGCCAAATTATTTAATACTTCCAATTCTTCTTTAGAGTTTACACCCAAAGCTTCTTTTGGATCTATATTTATTGATGCTATTTTTATTTTTTCTTGCATAGCTATTTTTACTAAATCAGTCAGATAATATTCCTTTTGAGCATTATTTGTATTTAAGGTTTTAAGTTTCTCCCAAAGCCATTTTGCTTCGAAACAAAAATAGCATGGATTTACTTCAGTCACTTTTCTCTCTTCGAGAGTTGTATCTTTATACTGTACATCTTTTATTATATTTTCATTTTCGTCTCTAATGATGCGGGAAAAACTTTTAGCAAACACTGATCGCCAATCCTCGAAGTCTGGAAGCTTGACTGTTGCCAATGTTATTTTTCCGTGAGAGTCCAAATGTTTCTGCACTAATTTTTTTATGGTTTCCGGACTTACAAAAGGGTGGTCTCCATAAAGCACGACTATGTGATCTGCATCATTCTCTAGAGTTTTTTGGGCGATGATGACTGCGTGCCCGGTGCCTTTCTGGTCTTCTTGTATTATATAATTGTAATCATTTCCGAGGGTTTTCATCACCAATTCACGCTGTTGTCCAACGACGATCGTCGGCCTGTGATCCACTCCGGATTTTTTTACGCTATCCAGAACATGGAAAATTAGGGGTTTATTTTTGAAGGGAATCAAAACCTTCGGCAGTGCGCTTTGCATCCTTTTGCCCTTGCCCGCCGCTAAAATTACGATTTTTATTTTATCTGACATTGTCTCAAGATTATACACTAATTTGCTTTTTCTTCACGTTTCTCTATCTCCTTCAAGACTTTCGGAATTTTTTTAAAATCGTCTTTTAAAGTTTCACGCATAGAGCCGTCATACAGAGCAGCTGCTGGATGATAAAGAGGGAAGAAATATTTTGTAGATATATCTTTGAAAGATTTGATTAATAATTTACCATGCGCGCCGGATATCTGGAGTTCTGGAAAGAAATTGTTCATTGCATGACGCCCGAGGAAGATTATGAGTTTTGGGGAAATTATTTTAAGCTCTTCCAAGAGCCATTCTCGGCAGGCACTTTTTTCTTCGGGGCTAGGATCGCGATTGTTTGGCGGGCGGTACTTTACTACGTTTGTGATGTATATATCTTCTCTTTTTAAATTTATCAACCCTAGCATTTCGTCCAAGAATTTCCCCGCAGATCCGACAAATGGGATTCCGAGTTCGTCTTCCTTCTTTCCTGGCGCTTCTCCGATAAAGACTATCTCTGCATCAGGGCTGCCAGCCCCTGGCACTGCCTGCGTGGCTGTTTTTTTAAGTTCGCACGAGCATTCTTGTTTCCATTTATTATGTAAATTCTCTAGTTCTTCTTTTTTAGTCATTAAGTATGATTATAAAGTATATATAAAAACAGTAAAGCGCCGAAGGAATAGAACCTTGGCGCTCGACGATTTGATGTTTTCATGAGATTACCAGTTGGCGACGATGTGTCGGAAGCAGTCCACCAGATGCGTTGCCGACTCGTTGCTACAAGTGGCGCAGATTGTGAACCAAACTGCTGTAGCCGATGCCATGCCCCATATCCCAAGTCTCATGATCTCGTTGTTGTCTTCGTATCTTTGCCGAGACCACTTCGCATTGAGTGAATTTTTTGACTTCATAATCTCTTTCGGTTGAATTGTTGCAGTCCCCATTTTAAGGAGACCGTTGTTTGAACTATTTACTACCTACTCTCTACAGTATAGCATATTCATACTCAAAAGTCAATCACTGATTTTTAGGCTTATTTTTAAAGGGATTGTGGAAAAATTGCTTTATTAAAGAAGATGTGGTACAGTCTTTTTGAAGCTGTTCTTCGGTGTCGGTTCTCCACCGACATATTGGTTCCTCAACCAAGAGCAGCAACGTAAAACCAAAAACGAAAAACAAAAAAAATGCAAACGCAAAACGCAACGGCGCCTGCAGTAAGGCAGGGTCTCAAAGAAACCTCAGCAAATCCTGTTCGCTTGGATCGTCCCACCATCAGATTCAGGACGTGGCATGATCCGAGATTGATTTCTCGTCCAACCAGTCGTGGCATTGTCGCCGACTGGAGGAGGAGTGGTGATCAGGATCGGGTGATGAGGTTTGCGTAAGCAGTAGGTTCGTATAACTACAAATTGGGTGCACTGGCCTGCGTGGAAAACGCAGGCCACTTTTTTTTGCAATTTTTTACAAAAATGTGACCACAAATAATTCTTCTTCGTCACTCAGAATTTTCGCAGTCCGCTCCTCGTGGTTTTGTCTACTGACAAAACATCACTGCGGTCGTCACAGCACATAAAAAAGCCCAGCAGTGGGTTTGTTTTATGTAGCTGTGACCCTACGCAGAATCGAACTGCGATTAACGGATTGAAAACCCGTTGTCCTAACCGTTAGACGATAGGGCCAATGTTGGATACTATAACATTTTTTTTAAAAAAACAAATTTAATTTTATTATTTCACAACACTTGACAAAAATTAGCAAGCGTGCTAGGATATTTTTGTAGTTTTAATGTTCACCCGCTGTGGATTCTTCGGGAGGAGAATTCATAGCACAACCCAACAACCAAAAACCCAACTAAAACCAAAAATGCACGAGAAAACAATCTCACACCCACAATATTTCACGTCACTTGCACAGAAGGCGTGGAACGCAGTTTACAGTTCAAGGCAAGGGGATTGGATGCCATTCGTTACTAATACGAAGGTTTCCGATGAAGGGATCACTGGCACGGGACTTCGGTTCCAGAGTCAGGTGCTTTCACTCGTAGGACGGTAAGTATGGTAAATAGGGTATCAGGGTTTTATCATCGCAAGGCTTGGAGTACAACTCCAAGCCTTGTTTAATTTCTAGCCAAAATTTTAAAAAATGCTAGATTAAAAGACATGGAGATGTGGCTGAGAGGTTTAAAGCACCGGTTTCGAAAACCGGCATACCGCAAGGTATCGTGAGTTCAAATCTCACCATCTCCGCATTTTATTTGATCAAAAACTTAGCGGCAATATAAAGAAGAACGATTCCTCCGAGAGTTCCGAGAACAATCGGGGTCGTACTGGAAGTTTTTTCCGGTGGCACACTTTGCTCGGTAGGTAATGTACCGATAGCTGTTGCTGTCAGGGTCTCTGTTGTTGTTAAAGTTTGTTCTCCTAATGTTTTTTCTTCCGCTAGAGTTTCCACTATCTCTATTTTTTTTACTATTTTTGTTTCTTGTTTAATAATTGGTGGATTATTTATCACCACAAATTCGGTGCACCACTCTCCAGTCGTCGCGTTAAAAAAATCTCCGACAGGGCAGACAACTGTTTTAATTTGGGTTTCTTCTGGAGCAACATCCTCTATTTCATCTTCTGTGTCATCTCTAGAATCATTTTCATCATCTGAATCATTTTCATTATTATTCCCAGAATTCTCTTCTTGATTTGATGGTTTTGAAACTGAATTCATAATTTCACCCCATGACTTTCCCGAAGCTCCGGCAACTGCATAACTCGTTGCCCAAATGCGATTTTCAAGTGTCTCTTCGGTAGGGGAAACTGCGCCGTCTTCTTCTTGCCCTGTCGCTAGATAATCAAGTCCATCTTTTCCATTTTTTGACCATGACGTATTTAGCGCACTTTCTGCTTGCATTGCCCAACTTGTAGAAGAAACATTACCCCAACCACCGTCACTGTTTTGTTCATTTTCGAGATAAGCACTTGCTTGCGAGAGTGCATTTGAAACCCCATCTACTCCATCAAAAGCTTCAAGTGCTTGGATAGCTGCCGCTGTGACGTCTACGCTTTCTTCCCATGAGCCGTTACTTTTTTGTTTTGAAATTATAAAAGTGATGTCTTCTATAATCATATCGTCGTTTTCATTGTAACCAGCATTTTGAAGTGGAATCAAAGCAAAAATATCATCATTAACTAAGTCTGCATCACCAAACTGTTCACCATCAAACTCATCCACAATAGCTTTTATGTAATTTACTTCATCATCACCAAAAGAATATGGATTTTTATCAAGCGCGAGAAGTGTCATCGCACGCCTTTCATTGTCGGTCAAAAGGGAACTAATTTCGTTATTAGATTCAAAATAAGAAAGAATTTTAGTTTTTGAACTTCCGCCTACATTCATAGATCCAAAAGCAATTCCTGCCCAGTCTGTGTACAGATCGGAGTCTCCGAATGATCCGTCTTCGCTTTGCATGCTTTTCAGATACGACAAAGCGTCTGCGGTGCTGAAAGAGTGTGGGGTAGGGTTGCTTCCGTTCGTTCCCTCATTCTCGCTTCCATTTTCGCCGTCTTCTTCGGATTTTTCGACGACTACGGTGTATGAAGGAAAGTAAAAATCTTCCACGATGCCGAGTGTGAATGTGTTTTCTTCGGCGATGGTGATAGTTGCTATTCCCACATCATCGACAGGGTGGGTCGAGACCACTATCGGATTCCAGGCGTCATCGGGATTTGGCAGGGTCACGCCCACGGAGACACCTTCCAATATATCCCATGCGTTGGTTTCATAATTATATTTTTGAGCAGTGGCAGTCAATGATCCGCCTTCAGTAATGCGTTCGTTGCTCAAGACGAGCTGGTGCGATGTGCCGAAATATATGCCTACTGTTTCGCCGCCTACGAGCATTGTAGTATCTATGCTCGAGAAAGGCGTCAAATTTCCGACGGCGTATTGCCAATTGTCGCATAGCTCTGTCGCATCAGTTGGTAATATGCATTTTAAATATTTACCGAAAGAAAATTCTTGAATGTTTGTTATAGAAAATGCATCACTTGATTCATCAATAGATTGCAAAACTGATAATACATTTCTATCATTTTCTATGTCAGGAAGAGGGGTTGTGTCTTGGTAGATCAATGTATCACCATTTCTAATTATAAATGTAACTGTTGGTGCTGGATCAGGTTCTGGCACGGGATCTGGAATTGGATCTAGAGGAATTTCGGCTGGAGGGAGTACTGGTTCTGGATCAACTATTTCAGTATCTTCTGCATAAATATTTACAGTAAAACTAAACACCATCAGACACAACAAACTCAATTTTAATATATTTGTCATGGTTCGATTATACTCACCATGACCCTGAGGTTTTCTCGAATGGGTCATGTTATTCCAATTTCCACTCGATGACGTCGCCCTTTTTGAGTGTATAAGCCGAGACGCCGACGGTCGCCTCCTTCCCATTAATGTAATAAATCAAGTATTTTCTACTGCCTGCATGCAGGGTGCCGATGTCGGTTACAAAAAATCCAAGCCCAGGATAATTTTTACCGGAAAATGTTATTTTATTAGCATCTCTTGCTTGTATGAGTGCATCATAGAAAATAGTATTTGGGAGAAATGATAAATTTATGTTCATTTCTCCAGCTAGGACAGTTGCAGATTGAGTATTTTCTGGGATAGTTTCCTCTCTTCCTTGTTGAGGAGGAGTGCCAGAGGCGAGGTGGTTCTTTTTTAAATTACCAGCCGGAACCCCCTCCTTATCAAGGAGGGGAGCTTCGGTTTTTACTTGAGACGGGGTGGTGATTTTCTCTTCTTTTGTATATACAAAAAATATAACAACACAAAAAAATAATAAAATAATTGTTTCAATATATAGTTTTTTTGGATTTTTCATGGTTCGGTTTTACTCACCATGACCTCTTCGAGCCTGAGTCTCAGAGCGAAGGCCTGATTATTTAGAAGGGTCACATAAAAAAAATATCTTACCCGGGCGGGAAGATATCATAAAAGTTTCTATGAAAAAATCTTCTGCTCGGAAGCTCTGTTACATGAAGACCGGACTAATCATAAAATTTATGATATTACCGTTGCGGCACAGTAGAGGAATCTAACCTCATTTCCACCATATAACAGTAAACATATTATATTCTCTTTAAAAATAGTTGCAAGTAAAAAAAAGAACAGGCTGGCAAGGGAAACCCTTACCAGCCGTGTTTGTTACCGATAAAACCGATTAGATTAAGCGCCATTCCATATGGTTGCCTGCGTTTAGCGCTAATTGTGAGCTTCCTTTGGTCGAGGAGACTCCGTTGACGAATAGGATCCACTTCAAGCCTCCTCCTTGGCTCGTCCCATTGATGCTGGTCACAAACTGACCGAGACCAGTGTGAAACTGGGAGGTGAAAGTGAACGATGGAATAACCAATTTAAGGCTTTCCATGGCGTCAAATAACTTTTGCCCCTCAATCAAAGGGATGTCATAAGGAGTATTGTTTGGGACCGTGATTGTTGCTGTGACTATCTTTGCCCGAAAAAATTCGGCTTTTTTTATCGACGACGCATCCCATTGGATTTTGCCCCCACCAATAGAAGTGGCGTTTGTGATAGTCGTCCATGACGTTCCTGCATCCAGAGACTGTTGCAGTTCCCAAACTGAATTTGTTGGTGAAGGTGTTGCAACAACTCGGAAAATCTCCGTGCCGTTGACCACCACTTTTTCGTATTTCAGTCGAGACGAAACCAAATTGGTGATGCTGGCGACTCCCTTGTGTGCTAAAAGAGTTGTCGACAGGATGCCGAAATTCCGAACAAACTTCCGCCTGTTGAGTGCTTGCTTAAAGATCATGTTTTTGTCTCCGTTAAGGGTTGACTGCTTGTTTTCTCTAAAAGATTATCCTAAAAAAAATCTCTAGTCAATTTATGGTATAATAGACGAGTATGATAGATGCGTCTTAGTCACTCGTATCTCTCGGTACAATTACAATTATAATTTAATTTATTTAAAAAGTATGGACGAAACACAAAAAGCAAAATTAATGGAGGATTGCAAATGTGGATCTGGAAAAATGTACGGAGCGTGCTGTGGAATGATGGAAAAGTGTTTTTGTGGATCTGGCAAACCAGTAGGCCAATGTTGCATGGCAGATCCAAAGGGGCATGGAATGGAGGATAAGAAATAAATTTATAGATTACACACACAAAAAAACACCTTCAGGGTGTTTTTTTGTGTAAATGCTACTTTGCATGTATCGCAAGATAAATATCTTCAAGTGCCCGCACAGCGTCGCCGGCAGCGATGTTGTTTTGATGATAGAGGACATCAGTGCAGTCGCCAGCCGCCCAAATGCCCGGAACTTCTGTTTTTTGGTTTAGTGGATTTATTTTAATACGCCCAATGGAATCAAGTGGAACAAGGTCCTTTATGAAATCAGTATTTGGAATCTGTCCTATTTCAACAAAAATTCCTGAGACTTTTAGTTCTGTTTGTTCACCTGTAATTTTGTCTTTATAAACTATTCCTTCCACAAATTTATCGCCTTTTACTTCCAAAATATCCAGATTTTTAATAGCCTTCATCCTTGGATTCTTTAGAACCTTTTCCACAGTTATTTCGTCCGCACGGAAATTCTCACTTCTGTGCAAAAGTGTTACAGATTTACAATAGGCGAGGAGCTGAGCAGCAGATTCAAAGCCTGCATTGCCTCCACCAATAACTATTACATCTTGCCCTTCAAAAAGAGGTCCATCACAAGAAGCACAATAAGTGAGGCCTTTGTGCTCCAGTCTGTCTGCATTTTTTGCCATAAGCTTTCTGCGTCCACTGCCACTGGTTATGAGAACAGTTTTATTTAAAAATTCTTGACCAGACTCTGTTTTGACTAAAAATAATTCTCCCTGTCTTTCTATACTAGTTACTTTCTCGCCTTCTTTTACTTCTAAAGTAGGATTTGTGTTTTCAGCGCTTTTAGCATTAGCTAAAACATGTTTTTTGAAATTGTCCGCGAGCTCATTACCCGAAAGGGAAGTTGTCCCGATCCAGTTAAAAATCTTTTCAGACACGACAGATTGCCCTCCCCATTCGGCAGTTATAAAAAGTGTTTGAAGTTTTTTACGAGAAGCGTAAACAGCAGCAGCCGCCCCAGCCGGCCCACCACCAATTATTATCAAATCGTAAGTCATATCTTACATTATATACTAAGCGTCAAGTTTTTTCCTATTTCTTCCTTCGTAGAAATGCTGGAACAGCGCTCCAGTCATCAGTATTGTCTTCGATCACTATATCTTCGATAGGGTCAGATTTCTTGTCTCCCTTCTTTATGAAATCATTGTTGCTTATATTTGTATTGCCACCTTTGGCGCTATTGATGCTACTGTTTATATCTTTTTTTGCCATGAGTGCATTATCTTCTTTGAGCAATGGGCCGGGCTGTGTAGCTCCAGTGCTGCCAAAGAGACTCTTCCTGGGCATATCAGCAGGGAAGTTTGTGGCGATGACAGTCACTTTCAACTCGCCTTTTTTCATATTTTCATCACGTATCGTACCGAATATGACTTTGGCATCCTTGTCGATAGATTCAGTGATTATTTTCGCTGCTTCCTGTATCTCGTGAATAGTCAGGTCATCTCCGCCAGAGATAGCAAACAGCACTCCTTTGGCGCCGTGGATCGAAATTTCGAGGAGAGGGGAATTTATCGCCATAAGGGCGGCTTTTTCAGCGCGCTTTTCGCCGGAGGCAAGTCCGATGCCCATAAGCGCGCTTCCCGCATCTCGCATGACAGCTTTGATATCTGCGAAGTCTACGTTGATGACTCCGGGAGTGGTGATAAGGTCTGAGATTCCCTCTACCGCCTGGCGTAGGATATTGTCACAGTTGCTGAATGCATCTTTGAAGTTGGTATTTTTGTCCGACAATTGAAGAAGTTTGTCATTTGGAATGACAATGATCGCATCCACTTCCTTTGCGAGTTCCTCGATTCCTTTTTCTGCTATTTTCATTCTATAATTTCCTTCAAAGAAGAAAGGCTTGGTCGTGACGGCGACAGTGAGTATCCCTTGCTCTCTAGCTGCGCGAGCTATTATCGGGGCTGCGCCAGTGCCAGTGCCTCCGCCCATTCCGCAGGCGATAAAGATCATGTCAGCTCCTTTGATGACGTCTTGGATCTCGGATTTTGTTTCTTCGGCCGCTTTCTTGCCGGTCTCTGGATCCATTCCGGCGCCGAGACCCTTGGTAAGATTTTTTCCGATATGGATCTTCTTATCAGCGAGAGAGTGATGTAGGTCTTGGGTGTCGGTATTCATGCAGATGAAGGATACTCCTTTGACCTTCGAGTTTATCATATGATTGACTGCGTTTTTCCCCGATCCTCCTACCCCAATGACCATAATGCGAGCGAAAGTTTGTATTTCTTGGTTTATTTTTGGCATATCCATCATCTTAGCACTGGCGTAAAAAAAAGCAAATCTTTACGGCATCAACTGCTTGATGCTTGATTTTATAGTATTTTTTACGTCCTTGAATAAGTTTTTTAATGATCCTTCGGAATAGTCATCGTTGTTTCGTCCAGAGATGACCAGACCAATGGCTGTAAACCAGGCAGAGTCGCGAAGTTTTGTTTTATTGTTCCCAAAAATTTCAGTCGTTCCCAATCCGGAAGGGAGCTTCAATATAGATTTCGAAAGCTCGACAAGCTTTGGCGTGTTCGAGCCCCCGCCGACAAACACTATCCCGGCCGGCAAAAGTTCGTTCCGTTTTATTTTTCTCAAGTGATTCTCTATGAGTTCAAAAATATCCGAGAGCCTCGCTTCAATGATCTCGTCTAATTTCTTTTTAGAAAAGTTCTCTTCCATATTATTTCCTTGTTTATAGGACTCTGCAGTCTCGAGCGGAACTTTGAATCCAAGCGCAATGTCATTGGTGATGTCGGCTCCGCCGATCGAAAAAGTATGGAGCGCTGTCGGTACTCCATTTTCAAATACCGCTAGCGTAGTGGTGCGGTGTCCGATGTTTACCAGGCCGACACCGGCGATCTTTTGTTTTTTAGATAGGGTGATTTCAGCGATAGCGATGGGGGAAGCGACCACGTCGATGGTTTCCACTCCCGCTTGGGCGATGATTTCTATCAAGTCCTCTAGATGTTGCAGGGAATAGGTGATGAAAAAAGCTTTGACCTCGAGCCGAGTTCCTCGCATGCCTTCCAAGCGCCCCAACACTTCTTTTCCATCTAGCCGAGAAGAGCTATGGAACATCTGGATGATTTTTTTGTTGGTCAGATTAAGATTATCCTCGCAGTCCTGCAGAGCCTTATTTACATCGAGGTTGGTTACTTCGCCGTCAGCCTTGGAAATGATGGTCGAACCAGAACTGGCTTCTCCGCGCAAGCTCAAGCCTCCGACTGAGATGAAGGCGCGCTTGATTTTTATTCCAGCAGATTTTTCCGCCATGCTGACAGCTTTCCTGACCGATTCTAGCGCTTCATTTGGATCTACCACATAACCGCTGCGAACGCCGAATGTTTCTCCTTCGCCCACGCCAACAATCCTAGGATTTTTTTCTCCCTTTGTGAATTCTCCCACCACGACTCTGGTCGTTCCTGATCCGACGTCTATTCCGACTGAAATATTTCTTATCATCCCAGTACTAAAATTTTATTTACTAATACTTATTATTATATCACTTAATCAAAAATTTAGTACGGGACAAGTATTTTTTCTCTAGTTTTTCCATTTTTTTGCCATGTTTGAGGCCTTTCAAATGAAGCATGCCGTGGATAACTAAAAAGCCCAGGAACTGACTGAAAGTCTTATTGAAATTTTTCGCTTCTCTTCTGATGACAGGTTTGCACAACACGAGTTCGCCTTCATTTTTGCGCAAAGCAAAAGACAAGACGTTTGTCGGTTTGTCTTTGCCTCTATATTTTTTATTTATCTCTTCTGATTTCTTTTCGTCTACGTAAGCAATCGACAGGGAATAGTCTTTTCCTAGAATGTCGTTTTTTAATTTTTTGAAATGCATGACTCTATTTCGTGACCATTTTGCCGAGTTTTTTTAAGTGCTCGATTTCTTTCCTGCGAGCCATTCTCTTGAGCGCGCTTTTTTTTATCTTGAGTTTGGATTCTTGTCGCACGTTGTAGCGAGCCCCTTTTATTTTGCGGATGATGCCTGACTCCAGGATCCGGCGTGAAAAACGACGCAGAACGCTGGAATTGTTCTCGTTTGGATTTTTCTTTATTTCGATTACGGTGTTTGCCATACAGAGAGACTATCATATAAATGATTTTTTGTAAAATGTATTGACTTTTTTGGTAAAAAAGATACTATAAACAATTATGGACCAAGCAGCTAACTATATAACCAAAGAAAAAAGAGAAGAGTTGTTGAAGGAATTAGAAGATTTGAAAGGGCCGAAAAGAAAAGAAATCTTGGCTAGTTTGGAGTATGCAAAATCTTTGGGTGATCTGTCGGAGAATGCGGAATACCATCAGACTCGCGAAGATCAAGGCAAGCTCGAAGGACGCATCGTAAAAATAGAAAAAATCTTGCAGTCTTCAGAGACTGTTTCCGGAGGTGGGGGAGATTTGATAGAAGTTGGCTCGAATGTCATTGTGCAGAAAGTGGGTAGCCAAGACAAAAGGACTTATACTATAGTGGGTTCCGAAGAGGCTGATATGGGGAAGGGCAAGGTCTCAAACAGATCTCCTTTTGGAGAAGCCCTTTTTGGCAAAAAAAAAGGTGAAAATGTTTCTTTCACTGCTCCGGGTGGAAAAGTAAATTATAAAATTCTCGATGTTTCTTAACTTTCCTCTGGAGGCGCTGTGTCCGCCTTTGAAGGAGTATCAGCTTCAGGCTGAAAAATATGTCTTCAATTGATGAAATTAGGGATGCCAGGATAAAAAAACTTGAGCTCTTAAAGAAAAAGGGTGTGAATCCGTATCCGGCGGAGTCAAAAAGGGAGCTCGCCATCAGTGAAGCTGTCCTAAATTTTGAGAATCTGGAGAAAAGTAAGGAAGTGAAATGGATAGCCGGCAGAATCATGTCTATTCGCGGGCAAGGCGCAATTATTTTCATAACTTTAAATGATGGCACTGCAACTTTTCAGGGTTTATTAAAAAAAGATGTCCTTTCTGAAGAAAAATTTAATTTCTTTAATGAAATAGTGGATATTGGGGACTTTGTAGAAATTCAAGGTGGTTTTTTCACAACAAAAAGAGGAGAGAAGACAGTAGAGGCCAAAGATTGGCGAATGCTCTCAAAAAGCCTCCGACCTTTGCCTGAAAAATGGCACGGATTGCAAGATGTGGAAGAGAGATTTAGAAAGAGATATTTGGATATTTTGATGAATGAAGAAGCGAAGGACAGGTTGCTTTTACGTTCTCGTGCCGTTGTCTTAGTGCGCAAGTTCTATAACGACAATGGTTATATAGAAGTAGAAACTCCGAGATTGCAGACAGTTGCTGGCGGTGCCATCGCCAAGCCTTTTATTACGCATCACAATGCCCTAGATGCAGATTTTTTTCTTACCATCGCGCAAGAATTATATTTGAAGATGCTCTTGGTCGGAGGTTTTACAAAGATTTACGAGATCGGAAGGAAATTCAGGAATGAAGGGATTGATACCACCCATAATCCCGAATTTACCATGCTTGAGTCTCAAGAAGTCTATGGCGATGCCGAAACCCAGAGAGATTTTACAGAAAAACTATTTAAATATTTAATCAAGGAGATTTTTCAGCAAGATAAAGTTGTGATAGGGGAAACTGCATTGGATTTTTCTAAAAAATTCGAGGTAATTACGTTTTACGATTTGATAAAGAAATATTCAGGGATAAAAGATCCAGAAAATATCTCAGAAAAAGAATTGGCCGCCTTTGCAGAAAAAAATAGCATCAAAATTGAACCCGATGAATCGAAAGAGAATATTCTAGATTCTGTGTACAAGAAGCTGTGTCGCTCAAATTTGCTTCAGCCTACATTCATCATAGATTATCCCGTAGCTTTTAATCCATTTGCAAAAAGAAAAGAAGATGATCCATCCATTATCGATCGCTTCCAGTTAGTCATTTCAGGTCTCGAGTTGGTAAATGCGTTTACCGAGCTCAATAATCCTATCGACCAAAAAGAGCGCTATCTCGATCAGGATAATAAAGCAAAAAAAGGGGCAGAAGAGATCTCACCGACCGATATGGCATATTTAGAAGCTATGGAATATGGCATGCCTCCAAATGGGGGAATTGGCATAGGAATTGATAGACTTGTCATGTTTTTATCAGGCGCGAAAAACATAAAAGAAGTTATTCTTTTTCCAACAATGAAGCCAAAATAACATGGAACGAAAGTCATCAAAATCAGAAACAAGAGAAAAAACTCCTACAAGAACAATTGAAGAATTAGAGTCTATGTTGGAATTTGCAGTTTCGCAGATTGCTAAATTGAATGAAGCCGGTAGCAAAGATAAGACTTTACTTGAATATTTAAATACAAAGAAAATTCAAGCTGAAACAGAAATAGCTAGACTTAGAGCGCTTAAACCAAAATAAAAAGAGTAAAAATTATCCAAAAATAGAAAATGCCCGTGAACCACAGGGATTCTCGGGACATCATTTTGATATGGGCGTTTTTTAGACACCTTTTTCTTGTATTTTTTTCAAGAAAAGTGAGGGAGGTCGGCCTGAAATGCACGCAGGTACGACCCCCCTCGGGGAACCAAACATTCTAATTATAAAACCTAAATCAACAGAAGTCAACAGCGACACTAAAAGTTATCCACAGGTGGGGCTTGGCGTTATTTTGTTAGTGGTTTACAATGTATATCAAGTGGGAAGAAGTGGGAAATAATAATTTTTACAAAATTTATGTTGATCGGCGAATACATACACACAATAGATGACAAAAACAGGGTTTCCATGCCGGCAAAGTTCCGCAAGGAGCTTGGGAAAAAAATTATCATCACACCGGGGTTGGGCGCTTGCTTGTTCATTTTTACAGCTAAAGAATGGGAAAAAGTTAGCAAGAAACTTTCTGACTCGGATTCAGATCTGTCTTTCCTGAAAGCTGACCAGAGAAATTTCAACCGCTACATGTTCGGACGTGCGGCGGAAGTGGAGATAGATTCGATCGGCAGGATTCTCATTCCGGATTTCCTGAAGGCAAGGATTGGGCTCTCCAGTTCTGCGGCAATCGTCGGCGTGAGGGACAGAGTGGAGGTTTGGAACGACAAGGTTTGGGCGGAAAATAAAGCAGTTGTCGAGAAGCAGGCGGAACAATTAGCGGAAGCGCTCGGAAACGGACAAAAATGACGAGTATACACAAGACAGTTCTTTTAAATGAAGCTATAGATGGTTTGCTTGCTCCGCACAAGGTGGGGAATGAGAAATTGGTGATTGTGGATGCGACGTTCGGGGGCGGAGGACACAGCTCCGAGATTTGCCGAAGATATCCGAGCGTGAAAATACTAGCTCTTGACCAAGACAAAAGCACTTTAGAGAGAGTTGAAAGTAAATTCAAAGAATTAAATTGTGATTTTACTTTTATTAACGACAATTTCAGAAATGTAGATAAAGTTTTGGAAAAAGAGGGGATAGAAAAAGTTGACGGTATTATTTTTGATTTAGGTTTGAGTTCGGATCAGTTGAGTCCGCTAGCCGGTGGATCTGGACGAGGATTTTCTTTTTTGATCGATGAGCCGCTACTCATGACCATGAAAGAAAATCCTTCTTCAGAAGATATTACAGCCCAGGATGTGGTAAATACTTGGGAAGAAGAAAGCCTAGCCGATATAATCTACGGCTACGGCGAGGAAAAGCAAGCTCGGAGAATCGCTAAGGAAATAGTGGAGTTTAGAAAGAAGCAGGAGATTAAAACCACTTTTGATTTAGTAAAGATTATAGAGCAAGCTATTCCGGCAAAGTTTCGCAAGGGGAATAAGAGACGAATTCATTTTGCTACCAAGACTTTCCAAGCGATCAGGATAGCGGTCAACGATGAACTGGGAGCGCTCGCGGAAGGGTTGGAGAAAGGGTTTCAATTTTTGAAAAATGGAGGAAGAATGTCGGTCATATCTTTTCATAGTCTGGAAGACAGGATAGTTAAGAGATTTTATAAAGAGAAAGTTGCGAAAGGAGAAGGAGAATTGATCAACAAAAAAGTAATATTAGCAGGGGAAAGTGAAATTAAAAATAATCCGAGATCCAGAAGCGCAAAATTAAGGATCTTAGAAAAAAAATAAAATATGTTGCAGCTCAGTTCAAAATTATATATGCATGTGAAGAGTTTGAATATTGTTACCAATAATTTTGAACGCTCCTTGTTCAGTTTTATTTTTTGGTCCCTCGGATTCCTTACTTTGGTATATGTATTGCTCCTAGGCAATATGGTCAAAAATATCGTAGAACGACAAAGCTTGGAGTCGAGCGCCCGCACTCTTGTCAATGAAGTCCGAGATCTGGAAGTCACCTATCTATCCATGTCGAACAAAGTCGATCTGACCCTTTCGTATTCTTTAGGATTCAAAAATACTCAAGCGACATTCGCAACTCGCAAGACTCTCGGCCTGCTTTCTCCGGGCGAGTCTTTTGATAGAGCAAAAATTGTCCAAAATGACCTTTAGTTTCATCAATAGATCAAGAGTTACGCTTTTATTCATCGTAGCTTTTAGTCTGGTCTTGAGCGCGAGGCTATTTATGGTGCAGGTGGTGCACGGGGAAACGTACTCGGCTTCTGCCGACCGTCAGTATGTCACGCCCGGAAGTAATATTTATGAGCGTGGAACTATTTTCTTTCAAAACAGAAGCCGGGATGGCAAAGAAGGGCATCTGATTGCAGCTGCCACTCAAGTCACCGGATTCAAGGTCACAATCAATCCTAGCAAAATAACTGACAAAGAGGCCGCCTATCTGAAATTGTCAAAAATAATAGTTCTCGACCAGGAAGATTTCATCGCGAAGGCATCCAAAGTCGGCGATCCTTACGAAGAAGTCGCGTACCGCCTTTCCAAGGATAAAGCCGATGCGGTGACGGCTCTGAAAATTTCGGGTGTCAGTGTCTTCAAGGAGAAATGGCGTTTTTACCCCGGGGGTTTGCTCGCTTCCCACACCCTCGGCTTTGTCGGTTACAAGGGAAATGATTTGGGCGGGCGTTATGGACTCGAGAGACAGTATGAAGAAGTCCTCGCTCACAATAATGACAAGCCGTATGTGAATTTCTTTGCAGAGGTCTTTTCAAACATCAGCCCATTCAGACAGTCGGACAGAGGCGGAGACGTGGTCACCACTATCGAACCAGAAGTGCAGAGTTTTTTGGAAAAGAAATTAACCGAGGTGCAAGAAAGATATAAAGTGGATTCTATCGGCGGGATAATTATGGATCCGATGGACGGATCGATCTATGCGCTAGGAGCCAAACCGGACTTTAATCCGAATGATTTTTCTAAAAACAAGATCTCTGTGTTTTCCAACCCTCTGGTAGAAAACGTGATGGAGTTCGGATCGGTGGTAAAGCCTCTCGTTATGGCGGGGGCGATCGATGCGGGAGTATTAAACGCAAACACTACTTATGACGACAAGGGTTCGGTGATGGTAGATACTAATAAACCTATTACTAATTTTGACAAAAAAGGTCGTGGCCCTGGTACAAGCATGCAAGAAGTTTTGAATCAATCATTGAACACAGGAATGGTTTATGTTTTTCGCAAATTGGGTAAACAAAATATGCACGACTACTTGCTCTCCTATGGATTAGATGAAAAAACTGGCATTGACCTGCCAAATGAAACCAGTGGCTTGATGAAAAATATTACCAGCAATTTGAAAAATATTCGAGAAATAGAATATGCCAACGCTGCTTTCGGCCAAGGAATAGCTCTCACTCCGATCGAGATGACCCGAGCTCTAGCTTCGCTCGCAAATGGCGGGAATCTAGTGGTGCCTCATGTCATCAAAGAGATCAGATACATGACTGGCGGTTCCAAGAAACTCACTTACCCGACCACGCGCACGAAAATAAGCGAGGAAACTTCCGAAGAGATAACCAGGATGCTGGTCGGTGTCATGGATAAGACGATGAAGAGCGGACAAGGGAAAATAGATAATTTTAGTGTGGCGATAAAAACAGGCACGGCGCAAGTTGCGGACCATACCACTGGAGGCTATTATAAGGACGTGCACATTCATTCATTTGTCGGTTATTTTCCGGCTTATGAGCCGAAGTTTATTGTTTTCCTTTATGCCGTAAATCCGAAAGGCGTGTCCTATGCCGCAACTACCTGGGGAAACCCCTTTGTAGATATCACAGAATTTTTATTAAATTATTACGATGTTCCGCCGGACCGTTCATAATCAAACGTGAAAACAACATTTAGAAAAATTATAGCCTACATATTGCAGATGGAATCCCGACTGGTACTCGCCAAGTACAAGCCGAAGATCATTGCCATTACCGGCAGTGTCGGAAAAACTTCCACCAAGGATGCGGTGTATGCTGTCCTCTCCGGAGTCTCCCATGTGAGGAAGAGCGAGAAAAGTTACAATAGCGAAATCGGTCTGCCGCTTACTATTTTAGGCATTCCGAACGGCTGGAACAATCCCTGGATTTGGTTTTCGAATATTTTAAAAGGATTGTCTCTATTTTTATTCCCTCATAAATATCCGAAATGGTTGGTTCTCGAAGTGGGGGTGGGGAAAGAAGGGGATATGCAGAAGACCGCACTATGGCTCAAGACCGACGTGGTGATCATTACTACGATCGGAGAAACTCCCGCTCATATTGAATTTTTTACCTCTCGCAAAAGCTTGATAGAAGAAAAGACCAAGCTCATTAAAACTTTAAAAAAAGACGGCCTCTTGATATTGAATTACGACGACGAAGATGTCTCAGAAATGAGGAGCAAAACTAAAAGCTTGGTGACTACTTTTGGATTCAAGCCAGGCGCCGACGTATTGGGAACTCAGGAGAGTATTTTGTACAATGCTTCGGAGGATCCGGAAGGAATAATTTTCAGAGTAGAGGATGAAAAAGGAGGCAATAGTCTGCCGGTAGTGATCGGCGGAGCATTCGGTAAAAATCACAAATACGCCTCGCTCGCTTCAATTGCTCTCGCTTTCGGGCTCAAGCTGAACGTCATCAATGCCATCGACGCTCTTCAGAAATACGATGCACCACCGGGACGCATGCGCCTACTAAAGGGCATAAACGACTCGATGATCATCGATGATACCTACAATTCTTCTCCTTTTGCCTGTGAGGGAGCGGTGAAGACCCTGGGAGAAGTGAGAGCGAAGAACAGGAAGATCGCAGTGCTCGGAGACATGCTCGAACTCGGGAAACATACAGTAGAAGCGCATGAAAAAGTGGGCAGGCTAGCCAAGGACAACTGCGATATATTGATCGTAGTGGGACAGCGGGCGCAAGCTATCAAGTCCGGCGCCATAGATGCAGGAATGGATCCGAATAACATTCTTGAATTCAAAGATGCGGCGGATGCAGGCGAATTTATGAAAACATTTGTAAAAAAGAACGATTTCATCTTAGTGAAAGGTTCTCAAAAAATGCGCCTCGAGCGGGTGGTGGAAGCTATAATTCTCGATAAGGAAAACAAAAATAAAATCCTAGTGCGTCAAGACGATGCCTGGCTCGGTAAAAAATAATTCTTATCCGATAAATTTAGTGATCCAGGTCTCAACTTTTCCTATTACCGAAGACAAGTGAGGGTATTTTGCCGTGTGTTTATTTATCCACAGACGGATCTTTGGTGAGCTGAACGAGACCAGAATGAGCCCGATAGCCAAAAAAAGAATTCCTTGCAGAAAGGGCAACACCAAGCCGAGTAATCCGAGTGTGAGGAAGACGATTCCAGCGGTGAGTATGGCAGCCTTTTTAATATTTTTTTGCATCTACTTATAATTAAATCCAGTCTTAATCAAAATTCTGTAAAACTTTTCGGTTTGGCATGCCGATCAGTCCTTTATAGAATGTTATAAACACTATTTCTGTCGATTGGAAGACTCCGTAGATAGGATCAGAGACCGAACAGTCGTAAGAAACTTCTTCCGTATAGCCAAACGGTACTTTGCGGATCGAGTCCTTGTTTATTTCCATAGCGCAAAGATCCGGGTTCGCTTCCTGCATTTCTGCGACTCTGTTATCAATAATATTTGAGGCTTCTTCTGCTGTCAGCCACGGACACCAAGCGAGAAGTATAAGGCCTAAAATGATTAAATATTTGATCATAGACTCATATTATAACACAAATTTGCTTTTTGTTTTTGTTGTGATATAAATTTATCGAAGTTGGGTTGTTCTTCACCGATGATCAGTTGTTGGATCTTCTGCTCTGCTGGAAGGCTTTTCCTCCACGGGAAATTCAGCATTCTGCAACCAACAGCCAGAGGTTGCAACCCAGCTTCACTTTTTTTGTCTGTGTAAATCGTTTACACCCACGTTCGACTATCCGGACGTGGGTTTTGTTGTTTTTGGGCGAATCCCATCAAAATCGAGCTGATTTTGATGGGATTGATCGATTTTACAGGGTTTTAGGGGGTTTTAACGATGAATACAACCAGCCCAACAGCAAGGCCGACGTATTCCGCCTTTTAGCTTTGAGAGTGCCTTTTTGATACGGATATTTCTGGTTTCTACTTTTTTGCCAGATGTAACCCAGCAGATCCATTCGTTGCGCGCGAGCGGAGTGATGTCTTCCCAAGTTTTTAGCACCGTTTTGTCAGAAGTAACGGCCTTTCTCAAATCCGCTGGTACTTTGTGTACTGTGCCAGTGGCTATCTTGTTCTTGATCATAAGATTATTATAACAAATTCTATATCAGATGAGATAATTTTCAATTTTTTATTAAAAATGTTATATTTTTGCTACGGCCCTATCGTCTAACGGTTAGGACAAGGCCTTCTCAAGGCTTAAATCGCGGTCCGATTCCGCGTAGGGTCACACGACTTTATACGTATTCATATACGTATAATCACAGCCCAGCTTTTCTATTCTCTAATTCGCGCGAATAGGCGAATAGGGAATTTATGGTTTCAAATAGCTATCAAAATAAATAGCGTGGCAGGTGTAGCCACCCGGATTCTTTTCTAGATAATCTTGGTGATAATCTTCGGCAAGATAAAATTTATCCAAAGGCTCAAGGGTGGTGACGACGGGGTCTTTCCATCTTTTTGACTTATTCACGATGTCTATGAAATTCTGGGCTTCCTTTTTCTCTTCATCGCTACCATAAAAAATAGCTGAACGGTAAGAAGTGCCTCGGTCGTTGCCTTGCTGGTTCAATGTTGTAGGATTGTGGATTTGAAAGAAAAAATCCAGCAGATTTTTGTAAGAAGTTTTTTCTGTGTCATATTCTATTTCCACAGCCTCCGCATGGCCTTCATGGTTTGTGTAGGTAGGATTGATGATTTTGCCGCCGGTATAGCCTACGCGCGTCTGTATCACACCCGTCTGTTTCCGGATCAAATCCTGGAGTCCCCAAAAACATCCTCCTGCTAATACTATTTTTTTGGTCATGGCGTTTTAAATAATTAACTACTTTCCGGGAATAAATTTCATCGAGATCGAGTTCACGCAATGGCGGACGTTTTTGTCGGTCAGGTGTTCTCCAGTAAAGACATGTCCGAGATGCCCACCGCATTTTGCGCAAGTTATTTCTGTTCGCATTTCGTCAGCATCTACGCTTTTTTTAACTGCGCCTTTTATTTCATCATCAAAGCTTGGCCAGCCACAAGTAGATTCAAATTTATCTTTGGAATTATAAAGAGGGGATCCGCATTGTCGGCAGACATACACACCAGTTTCTTTATTGTTCACATATTCACCCACAAATGGCGCTTCCGTGCCTTTGTCGATTATTACTCTTTTTTCTTCCGGAGTTAAATTATTCATTGCGCCAATTTTTTCAGTTCCTGCTCGTATTTTTTCATGACAGTGAGAGACGCAGTCTGTTGATCTACGCCCTGATCCATCTTTACTTTTACTTCCTCCGCAATTTTTTTGAAAAGCTCAGGATTCTTTTCCATCATATTAATGAACATGTCGATCTGAGCTTCTGGCACGCCTTGGGTTCGCAACATCTTTTTTAATAAAAAATTTTTAAACATCTTGATTTATTAATTATTCTTCTAATTTCGCCTGCCCGACTGAACGATCAGTCGTTCGGGCGGGGTTTTTCGACTTCTAATAATGCCAATTCCGGCGATGATCCAGCAATCCGGAGCACATCCTTGTCTATTTTCTTCAATTCCTTATTGGAAGCATTGTAATGGTTCACCACAGTGCCGAGCGCATTCCCGAGTTTATTATGATATTCGTCGTAAGATTTTAAATGTTTTCCCAAATCTTCCACTTTTTTAATTATTTCTTTCGCGGATTCTTCTATTTTGAGTGCCTTCAATCCTTGCAAGACAGTTTGCAAATATGCGAGGAATGAAGTGGGGGAGGTGATGATGACTTTATATTTTCCTGCCGCGCGTTGGATCAAGTTCTCATTTTCTTCCGATGCCAACGCGCCCACTTTATTTGTGAGCAAATCATAATAAATAGCTTCGTGGGGGATAAACATAAAAGCAAAATCAGTAGTGCCTTTTGTTGGCTGAATATATTTTGCAGTTTCAGTGATTCTATTTTTTAAGTCTCCCACAAAGATTGCTTCTAGTCTTTTCTTTTCTACGGCATCCCTTTCTTCCACCATTTTATTATAATTTTCCAGAGAGAATTTTGAGTCTATGGGAATAATTTTATCTTTTACGAAAACTACAGCGTCCACAATAGTTTTATCTTCAAATTCGTATTGCATTTGGTAGCTACCGGGAGGAAGGACATTTTTTAAAACTGTTTCTAAATAATATTCACCGAGAATTCCGCGTTGTTTCGGATTCTTTAAAATATTTTCCAAACTTTGCAATTGGTCTGCAAAAGAAATGACTTGTTTATTTGTCTCGTCCAATCTGGTCAATCTTTCTGTAACATCTCTAATAATTTTATTTGATTCGCTAGAATGGAATTTCAAACTTTCGTTGACTTGTTTATGCGATTCTCCGATTTTATTGTCTACAGTTCTGGAAAGTTCGTTTATTTGAGTGAGTATTAAATTTAACCCCAAACTATCATCTTTCTTTTCTTCTTTTCTACGCCCAAAAGCAAAATAGGCAATTGTTACTCCTGCAACTAAAGCTAATATTATCCAAAGAATTTGCATAAGAGTATTTTAGCATTTTAAATAAAAATAAGAAGCCGCCTGTGGAAGCTCGGCTTCCTACAAGCGGCAATTACGCACACTAATCTTTGGGTATTTCTGGTTCGATAGGTGTCTCAGGGAACTTACCCTCCAGGAACTCCTTGTAGCTGATGGGTGTTCCCAATCTCATACTGAGGGAACTTCTTTGGCATACCTCTGTGATTTGCCACTCGTGGCGTAATTTTCGCTCGATGAAGGGTGTGTAAGTTATGGACATTTTTCCACTGCCTTCACAATCCCAACAGGTAACTCCGAGTTTGTCTCGAAACCCAAAGAGTCCAGTGCCGTCGCAACTCGTGCAGTCTGCGACAACAGTAACTTCTTTTTCATTTTGTTTCATATGTCCTTTGGTGAACTAGTTGATTATCCCTTAAAAACTAACACTTCAGGCGTAAGGTGTCAATTTTTTACTTTGCTAAATTACCTAACTCTACCGGTCGGAATAATTAGGTAATTTTATATTTGTGGATTATAATTTACGTAGTTATCAATATATGGGAAATTTAGAACAAGAAATCAAAAAGAAGGATAAACGCAAAAATATTCAAAAAATAATTTTAAACACAGTTTTTACCGCTGGCATGCTTGGAGTTGCTCTGGTTGCTCCCAATGTTTTATCAGCTATTAAAAAACTTGAGAGTTCTTTTAAAAGAAAAAAGAATTTAAAGTACTCCATAAATGATTCCTTTACACGTCTTAGAGAAAAAGGCTTTATTGAAATAATTGAAATAAATGGGAAAAAAGTTGCCCGTATTACAAGGAAAGGGGAAAGTAAGTTGGATTTTCTTGATAAGCATAATTTTAAATTAAAAATTCCAAAAAAATGGGATGGTCGTTGGAGGGTAGTTATTTTTGATATAAAAGAATCAAGGAGTAAAACCAGATTTCTTTTAAGGCAAACACTTTCTCAAATAGGCTTTATTCGGCTTCAAAATAGTGTCTGGCTATATCCGTATGATTGCGAGGATCTGATTTCTTTATTAAAAGCGGATTTTAAGATAGGAAAAGATGTTTTGTATATGATAGTAGAAAAATTAGAAAATGATTGGCATTTGCGAAAAACTTTCAATTTACCTAACTCTACCGGTCGGAAAAGTTAGGTAATCAAGTTTCCAATTTATTTTACCACATTTATTTAAATAAAAATAAGAAGCCGCCTGTGGAAGCTCGGCTCCTCACAAGCGGCAGAATGCACACTTTTTCACACTCTTTTTTCGCTGGGAACTTGTTGCAAGGTGATTCTTGCCTTTTCTCGCAACGTCTTAAGGTCGTTGTCGTCTCCGTTGTGAATTTCCAACAAACCTTGTTGTTCATTAATACAGACGATTGCCTTGCCGGTGTGGACTGCACCTACGTGCATTATTCCCACCAAACTTAAACCTGTAGGGGCACTTACAATTTGTACTAGCATAACAGCCTTTCGTTGGGTTTTCTTTTCGATTGAAAATTTAACACACACACACACAGCTATTGTCAAGTTTTTCCTTCCGAATTCAGAATTACCACCCCCTAACCCCCTCCTTGATTAAGGCGGGGGTAGGGGGTGGTGATTATTTCCCCAAATAATGTTTCAACGTATAAATCCAATCCTCATCTATTTGATCGCTTTCGAGTTTTTGGGCTAGTAGCCATTCCAGATAGCCTCTATCTACTTTCGCTACTTCTTCTATTTTTTTACCAGTATGTTTGCCAAAGTTGAATGAACGCAGAAGTGAAGGGTGCGAAGAGATTTCAATCATTTTATTTATCGCTTCATCTTCGCTTACATTCTCGCTCTGAATTAATTTATTTTTCAATCGCTCAAAAAGTTTTTCTAAGACCAACACATCACCAAGCGCGTCATGAGCAGTGGCATCTATTTCTATTTCGAGTAAGTAACGCAAATATTGTAAGTTATATCTTTCTATTTTTCCCTCTGGGTCTAAATGTCTGGCAACCCGTAAAGTGCAAATAAATTTTTGCGGCTTGATTCCTTCTTTTTCGACTATCATCAAATCAAAAGGCGCGTTGTGAGCCACGACGACGATGTCTTTATCTTCAAAAAGTTTTTTAATTTTAGACAAATCCCCACTTTCAGCAAAAGATGGTTTGTCGGCGACCATCTTATTGGTTATATGGTGTACAGCAGAAGCTTCGGGTGGAATTTTTAGTGGAGGCTTGTAAAGGCCAGTAAAACTTTCATCACCACTTTTATAAGCAATTTGGCATAGGGAGTCCTTCTGTTCATTGCCCGTGGTCTCCGTATCAAAAAATATTAGCTTAGCCATCTTACTATATTACCACAAAGAAATATTATTTTATAAAGCAATCTATCCCTGCAAGCTTGGCAGGGCGAACTGCTCGGCTACCCGCCTGTGCAAGGCTTTCTAAAACAATATTTCTTTGTTATAATCAAGCAATGCTACACGAACAAATTAAAAATGGAATAAAAGAAGCAATGATGGCAAAAGACGTTTTGCGCTTGAAAGCTTTCCGGGCCATGTCTGCCGCATTTACCAACGAGCTTGTCGCCAAAAATAGAAAACCACAAGAAATGCTCACAGACCCCGAAGCTATTTCTGTTATAACTAAACTCGCAAAACAAAGAAAAGACTCAATAGAGCAATTTAAAAAGGGAAATAGAGAGGATTTAGTAAAAGAAGAAGAATCCGAGCTGGCGATACTTGAAACTTATTTGCCAAAAATGATGGATAGGGGTGAAGTGGAAAAAATTGCTCGTATTAAAAAAGAGGAACTTAAAATCACAGATGCCGCAAAGAAGGGAATGCTCATGTCAGCTCTTATGAAAGAACTAAAAGGCAAAGCAGACGGGATGGTGGTAAAAGCAGTCGTGGACAGTCTTTTTTAAATTATGATGGGCAAGAAAGAAAAAAAATTAAAACTAATTACCCATGACGGGTCTTTTCACGCGGATGACATTTTTGCCTACGCAACGCTGTCTTTATTGCTTGAGAAAAAGCGGGAGAAATTTGAAGTAATTCGCACGAGAGATAAAGAAACCATACATGACGCGGACTATGTTTTTGATGTGGGGGGAATATATGATGCAAAATTAAATAGGTTTGATCATCATCAAACGGACGGGGCAGGTGAAAGGGAAGGAATACCCTATTCCTCTTTTGGTCTGGTATGGAAAAAATTTGGTGTGGAAGTTGCCGGCAACAAAGAAGTTGCGGATTTTATCGAGCACAAACTTGCAATGCCGATAGATGCCAATGATAATGGGATTGATTTATATAAAAATAATTTTCCAAATATTTCGGCATATACTTTACAGGATGTTTTCGCCATTTTTTCACCGACTTCTCTGGAAGATATGGAAAAAGACAAACAGTTTTTAAAAGCGTTTGCTTGGGGCAAAGAAATTCTTCAAAGAGAAATAAAGAAAGCGAACGATCAAATAGAAGTCGCCCAAATTATCAAAGGTTTTTATAAAAAAGCAAAAGATAAAAGATTGATTGTGATAGATGAGCCGAAAGTTTCTAAATTTGAGATCTGGGATGCTTTGCAAAATTTTACCGAACCCTTATTCGCCGTATTTGGTGACAATGAAAAATGGTCTGCAGTAGCTATGAGAAAAACAAAAAACAGCTTTGGAAACAGAAAAGATCTTCCTGCATCCTGGGCTGGGCTTATGGACAAAAAATTACAGGAACTTACCGGTGTCCAGGATGCTGTATTCTGCCATCGGGCTCTTTTCCTCGCGGTAGCAAAATCAAAAGAGGGAGCCATCAAATTATCACAACTTGCCTTAGATTATAAGTTAACGCCTAGTGCCTAAAGCCTAGAGCCTATTCAAGATGGCCTTTATTGATGAAATACAAATATATGCGGAGGCGGGGCACGGCGGAAACGGCGTCGTGCGCTGGCATCGCCAGAAATTTGAACCGAAAGGCGGACCAGCCGGAGGTGACGCTGGCAAGGGTGGGAATTTTTACGTACAGTCAGTGCGTGACGTTCATATTCTTTCAAAATACAAAACCAAAAAAAGTTTTGTCGCTGGGAGAGGAGAGGACGGCGGAAGTAAAAGTTTACATGGAGCAAATGGAGAAGATTTTGTTCTAAAATTGCCAGTGGGTTCTATTATTACCAATTTCGATACTAATGAGAAATGGCAATTAACAAAAGAAGGAGAGAAAATACTTATTTTGAAGGGCGGCTTTGGAGGTTTTGGAAATGAGCATTTCAAAAGCTCGATCAATACTACTCCACATGAATCAAACATCGGAGGACCCGGAGAAAGCGGGAATTTTAAAATAGAGCTGGAGCTTTTTGCAGATATTGGATTTATCGGGCTTCCGAATGCAGGCAAGTCTTCGCTCTTAAACGCGCTTACAAATGCTGAAGCGAAAGTGGGAGATTATCCTTTTACCACACTTGATCCAAATCTGGGAGATTTTTTCGGTTACATCATTGCCGATATTCCAGGACTTATAGAAGGGGCGTCCGAGGGCAAGGGGCTCGGGGTCAAATTTTTACGTCACATCAAGCGCACCAAGATGCTCGCGCACTTGATCTCGTTCGAGAATTTATCCAGAGGTTCGACGGGCATGATGAAGAGCTACAAAGAAATTCGCAAAGAGTTGGCAAAATACGATCAAAGCTTAGATTTAGGAGTAGAAGGTTTATCAGAGAAAGAAGAAATAATTATTTTAACAAAAAGTGATGTAATAGATGATCCGAAAGTCGTCCTAAAAAAAGTAGCAGAATTTAAGAAAATAAGTAAAAACGTATTTACTTTATCTTTATTTGATGATAAAGCTGTGAAGAAGTTTCAAGATGCACTGGTAAAGATTTTAAAGAAAAAGTAACCAAAATTTACCATGGATGAAAATTTTAAACAATTCCAAAAAATAAAAGTAACTCCGAGTCCTGAAAAAATTTCGAAAATAAGAGAAGAATATTTGAAGCTTCTTAATGTTTTAAGGTTTGATTATATAGAGGAAATTCCTTCTAAAAGATTGCGACCTGAAATGCCAAATTATCAAAGGTATAAATGTCGAACTGTGTTCTTTAGTAATGTATTGGGGGTCATTATGGTTTTAAATACACATGAATTGATAAATAATCCTGAAGTTAAGAAACAATGCGAAGAATTTTCCAGGTTTTGCGACACCCTTCGGGGTACTGAAAGATTTTACACGGAAGAGGATGTAGATATAGCTAATAGAATGTTAGATTCTTTAATTGCAGAATTATCTCCCGTTAAATAAATTTAATAAGTCAGTAAGGGTTTTTTATTTTGCAGAAAAGGGATTTTGTGCTAATATTCATACCAACATGACCATTTTTTCAAAGCTAAATAAGAAATATCTTTATTATGCGATCGGGGCGTTCCTCTTTGTTATTGTGGTAATTTTCTTCTTGACTAGACGGGAAATATCAGGAGAAACAATCATGGTTAAGCGTTCGCTTTTCGTGAATCAAGTTTCTGTTTCTGGAAAAGTGGAGACATCTAGCAGAGCGGAGCTCGGTTTTGCGGATTCCGGCCGGATAGGTAGGATTTTTGTAAAGGAGAACCAGAATGTCAAAGCTGGACAGATTTTAGCGCAGCTTGAAATTACAGATCTTCTCGCGGATCTTAAAATAAAAGAAATAAATTCCAGAACTTCCAATGTGGATCTGGAAGACGCAAAAGAAGTATTAGAAAAAGTACGAAATCAGGAAGATACAAAAGTCGACAATACTTACCAAGCTTTGCTTACAGAAGATTTGGAATTAATTCCAGAGGTCAATGACTATGGTGTAGATCCGCCGACTTTGGGAGGGATTTATAAAGGCGCGGAAGGAAGATATAAAATTTATATTGATAAAGAAAATGTAACTCTGCCTAATTATGTGCTTTTCACTTTTAATTTAGAAAACACAAAAAGAGTCATTAACAAACAAGGCTCGACACTGCTCGGCACGAGGGGGCTCTATATTTTTTTTCCCGACGATCCTGGCCTATCTTCTTATGAGGGAACGACTTGGTACCTGGATATTCCCAATAAAACCAGTTCTTCTTACGGTACAAACCTGAATGCTTACAATGAAGCAAAAGATGAGCGTGATTTGGCAATTAAAAATGCAGAGTCGGATTATCAAAAGCTTTTAACGGAGAAAAATGACGGTTCGTCCTCCATTTTAGACGCTGAAATTGAAAAAATACACGCAGAAATAAAGAAAAACACTATTTACGCGCCTTTCGATGGCTTGATCACAAACACCGAAAAAGAAGTTGGGGAAATAGCTTCTACGAATGAGCCTCTTATTACAATGATAAGTACCGGTACTTTTCTCATAGAAAGTTACGTCCCGGAAATAAATATTCCTCTTATTAAACTTCACGACAAAGCTCTGGTGACTCTCGATGCCTACGGAGAAAATGAGACCTTCAACGCGGAGGTAGTGTCTATCGATCAAGCCGAAACAGTGCGGGACGGCGTCGCCAATTATAAGATCCAACTCCAATTCGTTGAAAAGGATGACCGGCTAAAATCTGGTATGACCGCCAATGTTCTCATAGTAATTTTCAGCAAACCGGACGTCATAACTGTGCCGGGAGGGGTCGTCTTTGGAAAAGACGGAAAAAAATTCGTGCAGGTAAAAAATGGTAAAGAAATAAATGACAGAGAGGTGGTACTCGGGGACATTTCTTCTTTGGGGCAAGTCGAGGTTGTGTCAGGACTGGAAGTAGGGGAAATGGTTGTGCTCAACCCAACCCTCCCGCCAGTCGAATAATTATGTTTTCTTTATTGAATATTCGAATAGGATTTTTTCTGGCGAAACGGCAAATCAGAAGGTCTAGTATATGGACTACAATTCTTATCATTTTCGTAATGTTTTTCACCTTCATTAATTTAGTGGTGGTGAGCGGAATCTTGGTGGGACTCATCCAAGGGGCGATAGTCGCTGTGCGTAGCCATTATACGAGTGATGTCATCATATCTACCTTAAATAACAAAACTTACATAGAGAGTAGTCCGGAAATTATGAGTATTGTGAATTCTTTGCCACAGGTGGAAGCCGTCTCGGCGCGATATCTGGAAGGCGGTACTCTCGAGGCCAATTACAAGACGCGAACCAATGACAAAGAGAAACCTAACACTGCTGTCGCCTCAGTGACCGGCATTGATCCAGTGGCTGAGGACGAGGTTACCAATCTCTCGAAGTTCATAGTCGAAGGGGAATACCTCTCGCCCACAGACTATGATCAAGTCATGCTTGGTGCTTATCTTGATAGCGAATATTTGCCGATCGATTCTCCAGGATTTACAACTCTTTACAATGTGGCTCCTGGCGTGAAAATCCGTATCAATGTGCACGGTATCGAGCGAGAAGTCACTATCAAGGGCATCATTAAAGCGAAAGTGGATGAAGTCAGCCTCCGGGTCTTCATGGTGGATTCTCAGCTTCGCAGCATTATCGGGCGCAATGATTACAACGTAGATGAAATATCCATCAAACTGAAACCTGGCACCGATCCAGAAGTTGTCCGCGATATTCTCAAACAGAATGGGATCGACCGCGTAGCCAAGGTCCAAACATATGCCGATGCGCAGCCGAAGTTCATAAAAGATATGATCGACACGTTTGCTCTGCTCGGAAACATGCTTTCTTCCATCGGTCTGGTCGTCGCCTCGATCACTATTTTCATTGTGATTTTCATCAATGCAATTACCAGAAGAAAATTTATTGGAATTTTGAAAGGAATCGGCATCAATGAGAGGGCAATCGAGATCTCCTATATATTACAATCCTTCTTTTATGCTTTTTGCGGTTCCGTCATAGGCATTCTCGTGCTTTACGGTGTGCTCCAACCATTTATCGCGGCGCATCCGATAGATTTTCCTTTCAGCGACGGTATATTGGTAGCCCCGGTCGGTGGTACGTTATTTAGAGTGGGGTTATTGATGTTTACCACGATAGTGGCCGGGTTTATCCCCGCGCGTCTCATCGTCCGTAAAAATACATTAGATTCCATTTTAGGCAGAAATTAAATTATATGATTGAAGTAAAAAATTTAAAAAAATTATTCAAAGATGGAGAAACTGTGACAGAAGTTCTGAAAGGAATTAATTTTGTAGCGAAAGGCGGGGAGTTCATCGCAATCATGGGCCGTTCCGGTGCAGGGAAAAGCACTTTTCTTTACCAGATGAGCCTACTCGACGAGCCAACCGAGGGGGATATTTATATAGACAATAAAAATATGAACTCACTCTCAATCAGTGAAAAGACATACTTTCGTCTTTCCAAGTTAGGGTATGTTTTTCAGGACTATGCGCTCCTGCCTGAAATGAATGCAATCGAAAATGTGGCTCTGCCTCTCTTGATGCAGAATATTTCGGAAAAGCAGGCCTATAAAAAGGCGGGCGAGGCTCTCTCAAAAATCGGACTAGATAAAAAGCTTTTTAATTTGCCGAGCCAGCTCTCCGGCGGAGAACAGCAGAGAGTGAGCATCGCTCGGGCGATCGCACATGAACCGCAGATATTGTTTGCCGACGAGCCGACAGCGAATCTCGACAACGAATCCTCCCGTATCATCATGAATATTTTTAAAGAACTACATAAAGGAGGCCAGACTATCATTATGGTGACTCACGAGGAAGAATACAGCAAATTCGCCGAGCGCATAGTTCATTTGGACGACGGAAAAATTGTCCAAGAAAGAATTCAAAGGCAGTAATCCATACGCACGTTGATGTTGTTTATGATATTATATTGATATTGCCTATGGATAAAAAATATTACCCAACGATCGGTCTCGAGGTCCACGCCGAACTCAAAACACTGACGAAAATGTTTTGTGTTTGCAAGAACGACCCGGACGAGGAGAGGCCGAATACAAATATTTGCCCGGTATGCATGGCGCACCCCGGCGCTCTTCCTGTCGCGAACAAACAAGCAATAGAAAATGTCATCAAGGTCGGTCTCGCGATTGGTGGCAACATTGCGGACTTCTCCGAATTTGACCGCAAGAATTATTTTTATCCCGACATCCCGAAGGGGTATCAGATCTCGCAATACAAGTATCCGATAGTCTCCGGCGGACATTTGGTGGATTTCGATATCACCCGAGTGCACTTAGAGGAAGATACTGCGAACAACAAACACCCCGAAGGAAAGAGTACTTCCTACGGGGCAGGCGATCTCGGAAGGTATAGTTTAGTAGATTTTAATAGAGCCGGAATGCCGTTAATGGAGCTGGTCACCGAATCGACCACATTTCAAAAAGCGGATGAGGCGGCTTTGGGCGCGACAAAATTCGCAAAAGAATTTCAGCTCTTGCTCTGGTATCTCGGCGTGTCGGAAGCAAATATGGAAAAAGGCGAAATGCGAGTTGAGGCGAATATTTCTATTTCTACGGACTCTAAAAAATTAGGCACAAAAGTGGAAGTGAAGAATCTAAATTCGTTCAGAAGTGTGGAGCGTGCCATAAAATATGAGCTTGATAGAATGACTGAATTACTAGAGAGTGGTAAAGAGTCAGAAATAGTACAGGAAACTCGTGGCTGGGATGAAAATAAACAAAAGACTTTTTCACAGAGAAAGAAGGAGGGAAGCGCCGACTACCGCTATTTTCCTGAACCCGATCTTCCTAAATTGAAACTGCACGAAGCATTTGATTTAGAAAAGATGAAGAAAGAATTGCCGGAATTGCCTGTTGCTAAGCGCTCTAGGTATAAAAAAGATTTTCGAATAAAAGACGAAGATATTGAAGTTTACATAAATGACCCTACGCTTAGTGCTTGGTTTGAAAAAGTTGCAAAGGTTTTAAAAGATAAGGATAAAATAAAAATAGCATCGAATTATATTACGACAGATTATATAGGTATTAAAAAGTCTGAAAAAAATGCAAAGCTTCCAAGTGAAAACAATTTTTCAGAGCTTATAAATTTAGTTGGAGAAAATAAGATTTCTTCTCGTGTGGCCAAAGATATTTTAGCAACTTTAGTCACAAAAGATGAATCACCGCTTAAAATAGCTACAGAACAGAATTTACTTCAGAGTAATGACACAAGGGCGTTAAAACAAATAGCACAAAAGATTATAGATGCTAATCCAAAGGTTGTAGCAGATTACAAAAGGGGCAAAGAGCAAGCATTGATGTCTCTCGTTGGCCAAATAATGAAAGAGACAAAAGGTTCTGTAAATCCAGTAGTTACAAAGCAAATTTTAATAGAAATGTTAAAATAAAAGAATGAAAACATATAAAGAATATATTTTAGAGGCGGATAAGAAAGGCATTGCGATGGGTCATTTTAATATTTCAAATCTAGAAGCGCTACACGGTATTTACAACGCGGCAAAAAAATTAGGCGTGCCGATTATTATTGGACTCTCCGAAGGGGAAGAAGAATTTTTCGGAAAAAATGAGGCAGTGGCTGTCGTGCGAGCGTTGCGCGCCAGAGACAATTATCCGATATTTTTGAATGCGGACCATCATTACAGTTTTGAGGCGGTAAAAAATTCGCTAGATGCTGGTTTTGATTCGGCCGTTATCGATCTGGTTAAACTTCCACTAGAAGAAAATATAAAAATTACTAAACAATGCGTGGAGTATGCTCGTGAGCTTTCTAAAAAAGAGAATAGAGAGATTTTAATAGAGGCAGAGCTTGGTTTCATTGGTTCATCTTCAAAAATTCTAGATAAAATTCCAGATGGAGTTTCAGAAGCTACGATGACAACCCCAGAAGATGCAAAGCATTTTGTGGATGAAACTGGTATTGATCTTTTAGCACCTTCTATTGGCAATGTGCATGGTATGGTTAAAAGTGGTAATCCTAGATTACATCCTGAGCGCGTCAAAGATATCCGCAAAGCTACGGGTATACCATTAGTATTGCATGGTGGTTCTGGTTCAATGGATGAAGACTTCATCGCTTGCATAAAGGAAGGTGTGGACATAGTTCATATCAATACTGAGATTCGTGTTGCCTTTACTAAGGCATTAAGGAAAGCTCTGAATGATAGTCCTGAAGAAATTACCCCTTATAAATATTTGCCTCCTGCTGTAGATGCAGTAGAGAAAGTTGTAGAAGCTCGACTAAAACTCTTTAGCGGGATGAAGTAATTTCATACATTTATCCGAAAGGACTAAAGATGAAATTTAGGATACAAATATGCAAAGTAAAAATCAAAAAATAGTTTATCAAGGAAAAATGATAGAAATAGTTCACGAGACTCTTTTTCCAAATGGTAAAGAAATTGTGTTAGAAAAAGGACGCAGGGCTCCAGGAGTGCGATTAATTATCGAAACCCCAGATGGTGAATTTTTAATAAGCAAAGAAGAAAGATTTGGTTTAGGTATAGATTTTAGATTACCAGGTGGAAAAGTTTTTGATTCCTTGATTGAGTACAATGATTTTTTAGTAAAACAGAAAGACCCAAAAAATCAAAAAGAAATTCTAGAAAAAGTGAAAGTTGCTGTTATCAGAGAAGGAATGGAAGAAGTGGGCGTAAAACCTATTGAAATGGAATTTTTTTGTATTTCTAAATGCGGAGGTAGTTTTGAGTGGGATTTGTATTATTTTGTAATTAAAAAATATGAACAAGTTGGACAGAAACTAGAAGAACATGAAAAAATAGAAGTCAAAAAAATCTCTAAAGATGAATTAAAAGAATTAGCACTATCTGGTAAAATGAAGGAGGACAGAAGTGTGGCTGTGATTTTAAAGTATTTAAATAAAAAATTATGAAAACACCTGATAGTGTTGGACAACAAAAAAGAGAATTAAATGCAGAAGAACACAAAATAGCAACTTCGTTGGAGAGTTTTCAACATTTAGAGCCAAAAGATAGAGTTTTTCTTGTGCTTGTTTGGAAGGGGTTAAAAACAGCCACTGCGGTATCTCTTGAACTTGGCATGCCAGAATCAGTGTTACGTGACTTGAAAGAAAGAGTTGAAAAGGCTGGTATGTTGTTTAATGAAGGTCCAGTATTGAATATAAGAATACGAGGATCAAGACCGGGTAAAATTTGTCTTGTTGCAAATAATCAAAAGGACTTAGATTTAATATCACATTTTTGGTCTAGGCCCGATTATGGTAATCATGAAAGAGATCCAGAAATTTATTGGGAAATGGGTAGAATGTCTGGCTTACCGCAAACAGCGATTGAAGCATACGATAAAATATATCCCAAAACTGTAGGAGCATATAGAGATAGAATAAAGCCACAAGTTTTAATGGTTTCAGAAGATGAAAAAATTGAAAGATTGAAAGACGAACCAGATCTTATTCCTTTCGCAACTCTTTTTTATATGTCTAGGGTTAATTTTAATAGCGAAATGGAAATTGTACGAAAGTGGGCGGAAGAGATAAAAAAAATTACTCCCGCATTATATAGATTATTTATTAATGATTTCATAAAATATCGAGACAGAATATGAAACCCGAAATACAAAAATTTTTTAGGGGAGATGTGGAGGATGATGCAGAAACGCTTTTAAAATATTCGCATGATGCGAGCTTACTTGAAGTGCGGCCTAAAATTGTGCTTTTTCCAAAAGATTCGGAAGATGTGAAAAATTTAGTTAAATGGGTAAATGAAAATAAACAAAAGTATCCGGATCTTTCTATCACAGCGAGGTGTGCCGGAACCGATATGTCGGGGGGAGCGATAGGTGAATCTATTATTTTGGATTTCACTCGGTACATGAATAAATTAATTGGCGGGCCATTACCCATGAAAACAAAGTCTATATGGGAAATTGCCGTTCAACCCGGGATGTTTTATAGAGATTTTGAAAAAATAACTTTAGAAAAAGGAATGATTTTGCCGTGCTACACGGCTTCAAAAAGTATAAATGCCATGGGTGGCATGTTTGGAAACAATTCTGCTGGCGAGAGAACTTTAAAATACGGTCAAACTGAAAATTATATTTTAGAAGCCAAAGTGGTCTTTGCTGATGGTAATGAATATGTCGTAAAGCCACTCAATAAACAAGAATTAAATAAAAAGATTACTCAGAACGATTTTGAGGGGAATGTTTATAAAAATATATTTTCATTAATACAAAATAATGAATCAGAAATACAACACGCAAAACCAAAAGTAAGCAAGAATTCTGCTGGATATTATATTTGGAATGTCGAAGGCCAAAAGCCAAAGACCCTGAGCGGAGCCGAAGGGTATGCATTTGATCTCAATAAATTATTAGTCGGTTCACAGGGCACTTTGGGTATTGTCACAGAGATTACTTTCAAGGTGATCCCAGAGAACAAATATTCCAAGCTTGTGGCCATCTTTGTGAACGACATAGGCCCGCTCGGGCGCTTGGTGGAAGAGATCCTCACCCTCAACCCGGAAACTCTCGAAACATATGATGACAAGACTATGAAGCTAGCGGTCAAATTTTTCCCGGATTTTCTCAAGAACAAAGGAATTTTGGGAATGCTTAAATTCATGTGGAGTTTTTTGCCGGAAGCGCTTCTTATGCTTAAAGATGGTTTTCCTAAATTAATTATTCTGGCTGAGTTTGCCGGTAATGATGAAAAGGAAGTTGATAAAAAATGCCAAGTATTAAAATCAAGGTTGAAAATTTTTAATCCCGACATAAAGTCGGGATCCCAACCTAATGCGTCGGGGTTGAAAGTTCATATAACTAAATCAGAAATTGAAGCGAATAAATATTGGGATATCCGCCGAGAGAGCTTTGCGCTCCTTCGGAAGCATGTCAAAGGTATGCGTACTGCTCCATTTATCGATGATGTGATCGTTCGCCCAGAATTTTTGCCGAAGTTCCTTCCGGAGTTAAACGCGATATTAAGCGGATACGATCTTATGTTTACCTTAGCCGGCCATGCCGGAGACGGGAATTTCCATATCATTCCGCTGATGGATTTCAAGCGTCCAGGTACCGCTAAGATTATTATGGAGCTTTCAGACAAAGTCTATGACTTGGTGGGGAGATACCATGGCTCAATTACTGCGGAGCACAATGATGGCATCATCCGCACTCCATATCTCGACAAAATGTATCCAAAAGAGATAATACGGCTCTTTGCGGAAATAAAGAAAATTTTCGATCCGTTAAACATTTTAAATCCAGGGAAAAAAGTGCCTACTGAAGAGGAAGGAACAAAAAAATATATCACAGACCATATTGCTATCGAGCATGACGCGAAGCATAAGGTCTGATTTGCATTTTTATTTTTTTTCTATATACTGTTCCTATGTTTGTAATTAAAGCTTCCAAGCGAGATTTGGATACGAAATTAGGTGTTTTAAGAAAATCTGGGAAAATCCCAGCTGTTTTTTACGGTGCGGGACAAGATACCACTTCCATTGTTATTTCAAATATTGAATTCAAGAAAGTCTGGAGGGAGGCAGGGGAATCTTCAGCTGTTAAAGTTGCCACATCAGATGGAGACATAGATGTGCTCATTCACGAAGTACAAGTAGATCCAGTGACAGACGAACCTATTCATGTAGACTTTTTGGCTATTGACATGAAAAAGAAAATAAAAGTTAAAGTACCTCTTGTCTTTGAAGGTATATCAAATGCAGTTAAAACTGGCATAGGAAACCTTGTAAAAGTTCTTCATGAAATAGAAATCGAAGCTCTGCCTGCTCATTTACCGCACAATCTTTCTGTTGACATATCAAAGCTTGAAACTTTAGATAATAATATTTTAGTTTCTGATATCAAATTGCCATCTGGAGTCGTGGCTATCACATCTGCCGGTGATGTTGTCGCATCTGTCGTTGCTCAAGTGGAAGAAAAAGAGGAAGTTGTCGTAGCGCCTGATTTGACTGCAATTGAAGTTGAGAAGAAAGGCAAGAAAGAGGAGGAAGGAGTTCCGGCCGCAGATGCCGTTACTGTCGCTGCCAAGGAACCTGCACACGCAGGCGGGGAAAAAGCCGAGAAAAAATAAGATTTGTGATATAATAAAAATATGGTTAGAAATACCGTATTTTTTGTTAGCTTTTTACTGTTTAGTGGATTATTAATCTTTCCCTTAGTGAGAGGAGAGGCTGCTTTTGATTGTCTTAAACTCACTCCTTCTTCAAGCGAGTCAGATAAAAATTATTGCAAGAACGAACTTTCGCAGATAGAAGCGGAACTCGCCAAGTTACTTGACTTACAGAAACAGCAGCAAAAGCAAACCGGTACCTTGACCGGAGATGTGAATTATTTAAACAGCCAGATAAATGCCCTAAAAGCCAAAATCAAGGCGAGGGGGCTCGTGATTGCTCAACTGAAGATCAATATCACCGAGAAAGCCAAAACTATCAATTCTCTTTCGAGCAAGATAGAACGCGAATATGAATCCTTGGCCCAATTATTGCGGAATACAAATGAGTATGATAATGAAAATATAGTGCACCTCATTCTTTCTGACGACAATCTTTCTAATTTTTATAATGATCTCGAATCCTATACTTCACTCAAGGCAGCAGTAAAAGATTCAGTGGATATGATCAAAGGGGTTAAGCAAGAGACCGAAGTCGCCAAGCAGGATCTGGAGAAAAAGCAAAATGCAGAGACTGACGCGAAAGCGGAGCTCGAAAGCGCTCAAAAAAAAGTAGCTGTTTCTGAAGCTGAAAAGAGGCAACTTCTCTCTATTTCCCAGCAGACCGAAGCTGCTTATCAAAAGTTGGCTGCAGAAAAGAAAGCAAGGGCCGACAGGATTAGGAGCGCTTTGTTCCCGCTCGCAAACACTTCGCAGAAGATTGAATTTGGCACAGCGCTTGCTTACGCGCAAGAGGCTCAAAAACTTACCGGCATTGAGCCCGCTTTTCTTCTCGCAATTCTTACACAGGAGAGCAATCTGGGTTCAAACGTCGGACAATGCTATCTCACAAACCAGACGACTGGAGCGGGGATAGGCAAGAACACTGGAACGCCTTTCTCGAATGTCATGAAACCGATGGGTATGCCAGGAAGAAAAGGGGATGTGGAAGACTTCCTTCGCATCACTTCAAAGCTCGGCCTAGTCTGGAACCAGACCGCAATTTCTTGTCCGATCGCGGGAGTGGCAGGATACGGAGGCGCCATGGGTCCTGCGCAATTCATTCCTACTACCTGGACTTTGTTTGAAGGGCGCCTCCGAAATTTGCTTGGCCGCGACGCGAGTCCTTGGGAACCGAAAGATGCTTTCATGGCTTCTTCCATGTACTTGACGGATCTAGGGGGCATAGGTACGAGCGCCAGCGCTCAAAATATTGCCGCGTGCAAATATTACGGTTCCGGAGGAATCTCCTGCTCATACAGCCAAAGTGTGGCAAGGCTGAAAGCTTCCATCCAGGCCAACATCGATTTGCTTTCATCATAAATTTATGATAATGTTTCGGAGCAATGAAAAAAGATATACACCCAAAATACGATATAAAAACAAAAGCAACCTGCGCTTGCGGGGCGGTATTTGAAGTTGGTTCGACTATGGCGAGTATCGAGATGGAAATTTGTAGTCAATGTCATCCTTTCTATACTGGCAATGAAAAGATCATGGACACCGCTGGACGTGTGGAACGTTTCAATAAGAGAAAAGCGGCCACTGCAAAAGCTAAGAAGTAAATGTTGGACATATCTGAACTTAAGAAAGATCACAGAACAAATTATCTAGCAGAAATGCTAGAAAAAATTTTGCGAGAAGAAGCTGAAGTGCGAGAGATGCTCTCGGGTGATGACAGCTTGCACGAAATGGCAGCAAAAGAATTAAAATTTATTCAAGAAGAAAGAGAAAGAATAGAAAAACAAGTTCAAGAAATTTTAGATAAAGAAAAAATAGAAGAAGAGATAACTAATGAGATAGTACTAGAAGTGCGGGCAGGCGCCGGCGGAGACGAGGCATCTCTTTTTGCGTGGGAGCTCGCGCATATGTATGAGAAGTTTTCAGAAGCTCAAGGTTGGCAGTGGAGAGTCAACTATGAATCTAAAAGTGATTTGAATGGCTACAAGGAGGCGAGTTTTGAAATAAAAGGAAAAAATATTTACGATAAAATGCGTTATGAAACGGGCGTGCATAGAGTGCAGAGAATGCCTGCGACTGAAAAAAATGGCAGGATACACACTTCCACTGCGTCGGTGGCAGTTCTACCCATTAGGAAAAAAGTTACAGTAAAAATTGATCCTTCAGAATTTGAAATGGAATATTCTCGCTCTGGCGGAAAGGGCGGACAAAATGTAAACAAAGTTGAGACGGCTGTGCGTATCATCCACAAGCCGACAGGGCTCGATGTGCGTTCCACAAATGAACGAAGTCAGCTTGCAAACAGAGAAAAGGCGATGGCTATTTTGACAGCTAAACTTCAGCAACTTGAAGAAGAGAAAGAAGCAAAGAAATATGCGGGTGATCGCAAAGAGCAAATAGGCACAGCTGACAGATCAGAAAAAATCCGCACCTACAATTTTCCACAAGACCGGGTGACAGATCATCGTATAAAGAAATCCTGGCATAATCTGCCTAAAATAATGGAAGGCGATATCGGGGATATCATTACAGCTATAGATTCTGGGGTGGTTGGAAACGAGGAAAGCGACTAAAATGAAGGGTATTTTGCCCTTGACTTTAGGGCTCGATAAAGACAACTTCTTTTCGCTTGGCGATCAAGGAGTGTGTTTTTGTGTCTGTGAGGACTGTTGGAACCGAACGGAGGAAATTATGAATAAATCGACTAAAGTCTGGATAATTCTAACTGCCCTGTGTGGAGTTGGAGTCTGGTACACAACGTGCCTGGGGCCGGTTTCGCCGGTTGCTGAAACTGCGCCGGTGCCTGAACCAAAACAGGAGGTTGTGTCAGTTTCCGTGGCACCTTCACCAGTGCTGGAGGAGTTTCTGAAAAAGGAACTTGCACCGGTGGGTGGAACGGGTCCAGTGGTGGTGGCAGTCAACTCAACAAACGTCGTGAACACGCGGACTCGTCCGACGTTTAGCGACAAGTAAACTCAAGACAAAAAACCGTAAATAAGAACAACAAAGAAATACAACCAAGAACTGAAATAAATGAAAGCAATCAAAACGTTAGTTGCCGTCATTGGGATGACGGTCGCGGTATTCACTATCAACGCCGAAACAATTCCTGGCTGCGGTGATCGGACCAACGGGTTCTCTGTAACCACTGGTCAGTCCTGCTTTGGGAACATGCCGACCCCAATTACGTTGCCAACCAACGTGGTGTCGGTGCCGGCGTCCAACCAGATTCTCACGGTTGAAACCGTGGCATCCAATCTGTGGATGTTTCAGTCGAAGCCTGCGTTTATGTCGTGGGCGCTGAGGAGAGTCAGCAACTTGGATCTTGAATTCCGATCTCCGGTCATGGTCGCCTCCGGTGGCTACAGCTGGGGTTGGAGTTATTCGAGTCTTTCGCCCTCGATCGACGAGATGAGTGACACCGTTGCAAGCGTCGAGGTTTCGTTTCCAATCGCCACAAGTGGGCGGGTCACTGTCACTGTGAAATATCTCGATACAAACTGGGTTGCTCTTTTCGAGGGCAGTTCGGAGAAGTACACGTATCAGGACTATCCACAGCCGACGAATGGGGTAATGCGGTGGTCTCTGTATGGGAAAGATCCTGAAGTGACAATTGCAAAGAACATTCGTGTCACTGTTCCCGGCGCTCGCTATTTACAAATCTTTCCTGAAGACGGTGGAGAGCCTATCTGGCTTTCTCCCGACAGCAATGGAGGATTTCTCATTCCAAGGAATGTTATCGGTAGCAGATCGGTGATTGTTGCCATTGACAGCAATTGGAATCAAATTGCGTTTGATGTTCCATCTGGTTCAGCAAGCAAAGTCGGAGAAGTGCATGCGAACGTACGTCCGACCATTGAAGGGACACAAGTCCTGACCAATGTGAACACAATCGTCATACGACCCGAGGCCGAGTACAGGCGAGGTAGTGACATCCTGACGGAAGTCACTTACACCTCTAATGTCAGCGGTGTTCGTTTGGTGGTTCGCACTTCAGAAGGCGAGACAGCTCAAAAAGTGATCATCGTTAACGTCGCAACAGGCGATTCCGGTGAGTTTCCGATAAATTGGAACGAGGATCTCGAGTTGGACTTCTCAATCGGGCGATACCACGTGATCCCGATTTGGTGGAATTTCCAAGACTCGACCTTTGAGTCTCCATATAATTCGTATCGTGGTGGCAGTGGCGCAGTTACGCCAGTCATCATTGAGGAAAAGTGACCTCGTGCTCGACCTTGAGTCGAGATGGTCTAGTGTAGACCAAAAATAATGACTATCATGATTCGGGCCGGTTGCGAAAGCAACCGGCCTTTACTTTTTGTATTAATTTTCTTAATAAAATTTAGATGCAAATTTTTATAAAAGTGCTAGACTATTCCTCAGATTGGTCTTTTTGACAATCCAAGACGTTCCAAACCTAAACCCCCTAAACCGAAAAAACTATGAAGACTACATTCAGTCGGATGCTGGTGTTGGTTGCGGTTGGTCTCGTTGCTTGCGTAGTGACTGTGAAAGCGAGCACAAACAAAGTCGTGGTTGTGGCGAGCAACGACTATCAATCCTCATGGAACTTGATGGAGATGAGGAATGAAAAAACCTGGAAGGACTTGCAAATGGTGCTTTATGAACCCAGGCTTCCGCAGAAGAAAGTCGAAACCTCGTCGGTTCAGCCAAAACCTAAAGTTTCAGTTGCTTCGGCGACTTCGACGGCGAAATTGTTTCTCACAAAAACTGACATCGTCGAAGAAGCACAAGCGCTAAAGTCGGCAGAAATGCTATCAAAAGCAACGCCGGAAAATGCGTGGGAAGGGGTAGGGATGAATTCTGTCCGAACCCCAGACAAGAGGGAGAAACTGGATATCTTTTCATTTCGGCAAAGATCGTGGCTGAAAGGGATCGAGGTTCAGTACAGGGATGAGTACCCTGTGTCGTCGGTTGGACAAACCACACAAAGTCGTAGCTTGTTTGTGGTTTGGAAACGCAAATTTTAATTAGATTTTTGAATTGCAAGACCGGGTTGCTTGAATAAAATCAGGCGACCTGTTCCTTTTTATACACAATTATTGCTTTTCATTTCAGATATGGTATGCTTTTCCTGTAGGGTCTCATTTAGCGAAAAAGAGTTTTCTACGCCCGCCCGCCTTGGGAGGGTTTATAAATAGTTTTTTGTCCTTTTTATTAAAAAAGGAAGAAATAAGTTATGGCTACAAAGCTATATGTAGGGGGACTCCCTTACAGCACTCAAGAAGGTGCTCTCAAAGAGCTCTTCGCACAAGCTGGATCAGTAGTATCCGCTGTGATTATTATGGACAAGATGTCTGGTCGTTCAAAAGGTTTTGGATTCGTAGAAATGTCATCGCAAGATGAGGCTGGTAAAGCTATTTCAATGTTCAACGATCAAGAATTCGAAGGACGCAAACTTACTGTCAACGAAGCTCGCCCTATGGAAGCTCGTCCACCACGAAGTGGAGGCAATGACCGAGGAGGTTATGGGGGAGGAGGCGGACGAAGAGAATACTAAATTAAATTTGTATTTTAAAATCAAGAAGCCGCCTCCCGGCGGTTTTTTGATTTTTTCAAATGCATTCATGTACTAGTACATAGTAACAGCATATTAGTAGAGTGATGTTTGATAAATTATTGTTTGCTGAAATCTGTTTATTTTGTTATAGTTTTTTCTATTGAGTGTGTAGTTCAGTGGTAGAACGCTGTCCTGATAAGACAGAGGTCGAAGGTCCGATTCCTTCCACACTCACTTGACAAATTCGCCTTTTCTCATATTGTAAATATAAAGCGACGCAAAACGCGTCCAAAAAAGAAAGCTCGTTAATATGAAAAAACTATTCCCGTTTCCTTCTCTTGATCAGGGATCAACTGACCGCCACGCCAATTTGGTTCTGCAATTGATGTTGAAGGCTCAAGGAATTGGCTACAACATCGTACCTGACGGAGTGTATGGTCCGAAGACCATTGAAGCGGTGAAGTTACTTCAGCGTCTTTACTTGGTTAACCAGACCGGCAATTTTGATCAGGCAACAAGAGCTGGATATTTGAAGTGGATGCACATTGACATCGACGCCATCCCAGATCTGAGCACTGAGACTGTCGTTCCCGAGAATGATCCAAAGCAAGCAGAGATGGCTCTTCTTGATACTGAAGCGAAAGAGTATTATGGTGATCCAGGGGCTGGTGGTTGATCCACTTTCGTGCCGTGAATCACTAAACCTAGCCGAGAGAGGACACGGCCTCACTCAAAACACTTTTTGATCTTTTTATATCATCGCGGCTCCAATCACAACAAGGTGCTTGGGGCTTTTGTTTTTATTTGCATCCCGATGGTTTTTCCCTTATACTGTATGCATATGAACTGGCAACCAGTTATTGTTTTTTATGTTAAAACGACCTCGTGGATTATATTGCCTTTGGTTATAGGTCTGATAGCGGGCAATTTTACAGAAAGCCAGACTTTGTTCTTTATTTTTCTGATTATTGGTTTCGGCATCACTTGCTTCGGAATTTATAAGGAAGTAAAGGGATATAAAAAAGAATTTCTGCCAGAGGCAGATCAGCCTCGGGCTGAAGAAAAAACAAATGGCAACAAATAATTTAGAACAAAATATTGAAGTAGAACCAGTCCACGAAACTACTATTTACGCGGAACCGGTTTTCCATGTTGGAAGTTTTCAAATTACAAACTCGTTACTTAATTCTTGGCTCGCAGTTTTGGTTATTATCGTATTTTGCTTGGTGCTTCGAAAGAACCTAAAACAAATACCGGGAAAAGTTCAGCACATTTTTGAAATTCTTTTAGAAGGTGCGCTTTCACTTTGCGATCAAGTTACAAATGACAGAAAAATAACCCTTAAAATTTTCCCTCTCGTCATATCGCTTTTTGTTTTTATTTTAGTAAACAATTGGCTGGGGCTTTTGCCCATTGTCGGTTCTGTCGGATTTTTAGCCAATGAGGCCGGACATTCTGTTTTTATTCCCATCTTTCGAGCTGGCACAGCTGATATAAACACTACTTTGGCCTTGAGTATTGCTATAGTTATCGCTTCAAATATTTTTGGAATCATAACTATAGGAATTTGGAAAATTTTCAATAAATATGTTAATATAAAAGCGCTCGGAGGAATAGTGACGAAATTCCGCAAGGATAAAAATGTCATAATTGTTGCCCCGATTACATTTTTCGTAGGTATTTTGGAGCTTATCGGAGAAATGGCAAAGGTGGCATCACTTTCTTTCCGACTTTTTGGCAATGTATTTGCTGGAGAAGTGTTATTGGCCTCTATGGGGGCAATTTTTCTTTATATCCTGCCGACTCCGTTTTTGTTTCTGGAGGTGTTCATCGGGCTCATTCAGGCATTGATATTCAGTTTGCTCGCTACAGTTTACTTCACCATAGCATCGCAGGATCACGAGCCTGCCCGATCTGAAGATCATTCAGGCGGGGAGCATGAAGAGCACGAAAGTCATGAAGAAAAATTAGCAAGTGTTTAAAGTTGGTAAAAAATTATTAAAAATTAGTCGAAATTATTATTAAATTTCCGCCAAAGGCGGATCAGCCTCAGGCTGAAAAAACAAAATATATGGAAAACGAAGTTGTAAATGCAGTTGTTAGTTTTGCGCCAGTCGGTAAAGGTTTAGCTATCGGTCTTTCAGCGGTCGGAGCAGGTATTGGTATTGGTCTTATCGGTGGCCGAGCGATGGAAGCTATAGGTAGAAATCCAGAGGCTACAGGCAAAGTGTTGGTTCCGATGCTTATCGCTTCCGCATTCGCAGAAGCTGTAGCTATTTACGGTTTGGTTATCGCATTTTCTATTAAATAAAAAAGAATGGAAGAGTTTATTGAAACATTTCACATAGATTGGAAGCTCATGATTGCCCAGTTGTTCAACTTCGGGATTGTGTTTTTGGCGTTTTATTTACTTGCCGCAAAACCGCTTCGCAAGCTTATGAAAGACAGGGGAGATTTGATCTCCAAAGGAGTGAATGATGCGAAAGTAAATGCTGAAATTCTTGCAAAAACAAGCAAAGAATCCGAACAAATCCTAGCCAAAGCCCGCATTGAAGCAAACAAAATTTTTCAAGATGGGAAAAAGGAAGTGCAAGCTAAGCAGAACGAAATGATAGAAAACGCAAAAATCGAGGTTGCATCTATCTTAGAGAACGGTAAAAAAAGTCTTCAGGTTGAGAAAACAAAAATTGTAGAAGAAGCAAACAAAGAAATTGTGAGTGTATCAATGCTTGCCACAGAGAAATTAATGAGCAGTAAAAAGGATTTAAATAATTTATGACAGTTATATCAAACAATGACATAGCTCGCGCGATATATTCAGGAGCAAAAGAAAAGCATGGTCATGAATTATCTCTGTATCAGAAAAATGTCGTTAATTTCTTATTTCGGAAAAGACTTTTATCAAAAGCTCCCGAAATACTTTCACAATTAAGAAAAATAATAAATAAAGAAGAGGGGAGAATAATAGCCAAAGTATCAAGCGTAGAAAAATTAAGCCATAAAATAAAAGAAGATTTAACCCACTCATTAAAAAAAAGATATTCCGCCAAAGAAGTAATATTAGAAGAAAAGTTGGATGAAAAATTGATAGGCGGAATAAAACTGGAAGTGAATAATGAAGTGATAGACTTGAGTGTAAAAAATAAAATTGGAAAATTACAAGAGCATTTAGAAAGAAACATATGAGCAATAACATTATAGAAAACTTAAGAAAAGAAATAGATAATTTTTCACTCCAATTAAAAGTGGAAAAAGTGGGTCAAGTTATGGAAGTTTTCGATGGTATTGCCAAAGTTTCTGGATTGTCTGATATTAAATCTTCTGAAATGGTGACTTTTCCGGGGGGTGAAACGGGTGTTGCGTTAAACTTAGAAGAAGATGCAGTGGGAGTAATTATTCTCGGTGACTTTTCAAAAATAAAAGAAGGGGATGAGGTCAAAGCTACTGGTAGAATTCTGGAAATACCAGTTTCTGATAGTATTTTGGGTCGAGTGGTGAATGCTATCGGCGCGCCGATTGACGGCAAGGGAGCTATAAAAGCTGGCAAGACTTACCCAATCGAAAAAGTAGCTCCGGGCGTCGTCACTAGACAGAGCGTTTCTGAACCAGTCGCTACAGGTATCAAAGCCATAGACGCAATTATCCCCGTAGGTCGTGGCCAACGTGAGCTCATCATCGGTGACAGACAGACAGGAAAAACTGCGCTTGCCATCGATGCTATTTTAAATCAAAAAGGACAAAACATGATTTGTGTGTATGTGTCAATCGGTCAAAAAGATTCAAAACTTCGCAAATTGGGAGCTAGACTTGAGGCTGGTGGGGCTATGGATTACACGGTTATTGTTTCTGCAGGAGCATCGGAAGCGGCTTCAATGTCTTATATTGCGCCGTATGCCGGAGTTTCTATTGCAGAATATTTTATGGATCAAGGAAAAGATGTTTTAATTATTTATGATGATCTTTCCAAGCACGCTGTGGCATATCGTGAAATTTCTTTGCTTCTTCGTCGCCCCCCAGGCCGTGAAGCGTATCCGGGAGACGTTTTTTATTTACACTCTCGTCTTTTGGAACGTGCGTGCAGACGAAATGCAAAATATGGCGGAGGGTCTATTACCGCATTTCCAATTATTGAAACTCAAGCTGGAGATATTTCAGCTTACATTCCGACCAACGTTATTTCCATTACTGACGGACAAATTTTCCTTGAAACAGATCTTTTTTATAAAGGAATTCGTCCGGCTGTCAACGTGGGCTCTTCTGTGTCCCGTGTGGGTTCTAGTGCACAAATAAAAGCTATGAAAAAAGTTGCAGGAACTTTGAAACTTGACCTTGCACAGTTCCGAGAACTCGAAGCTTTTTCTCAATTCGGCTCTGATCTTGATGAATCTACTAAAAAACAACTCGAAAGAGGCAAGAGATCAGTGGAAATGCTCAAACAGCTTCAATACGCGCCGGTAAAAACAGAACACCAAGTGGTGACGTTTTATGCTCTTACAAAAGGATTTATGGATGATGTGCCAGTGGAGAAAATAAAAGAATTTGAATCTGGACTCATTGATTATACCGAAACTCATGCTAAAACTTTCTATAAAGAAGTAAAAGAAAGCAAAATGTGGACAGATAAAGGCGAAGAGCAACTTAAAAAAGCGATTGCGGATTTTAAAACAAGTTTTGTGAAATAATTTATGTCTGGAACAAAACCCGCCCGAACGTACCGTTCGGTACGGGCGGGGAAATTAAAAGAATTATATGTCAAACAGTAAAGCAATAAAAAATAGAATAAAATCTGTAAAAAGCACTAAGAAGATCACCAAAGCGATGGAGCTGGTGGCTGCTTCTAAGATGAAGCGTGCGGTGGCTTCTACTTTGGCTTCACGTTTGTATGCAGAATATTCTTGGGAAATTTTGACTTCAATTGCGCAAAGTATTCAAGATATTTCGCATCCACTTTTTGATGAACGCGATAAAAAAACTTCTGCAGGTAAAGTTTTATTGATTCTCATTACTTCAAACAGAGGTCTTTGTGGAGCTTACAATGCGCAAGTTATCAAAAAGACTTTAAGTCTCTTAAAATCTAGCATGTCAAAGACGGGCTTTGACATAATTTCAATTGGTAGAAAGGGGGATGTGGCAATGCACAGACTCGGCGTGAATGTAATTGCCTCTTTTACAGAATTAAATGACAACATTTCTTTGTCTGAAATTATTCCTATTTCAAAACTTGCCATAGACGAATACAGCGCTTTGAAATATGATAAAGTGCTAGTAGCTTATACTGATTTTATTTCTGCCCTTACGCAACGAGCAAATATAAAACAAATTTTGCCAGTGAGTAGGACAGATTTAAAAGAAATGATTGAATCTTTGGAAAATATTAAATCTGAGGAAATAGGGTCTTTGCAGAAAAAAACAATAAATTATTTAGTAGAAGGTGATAAGGTAAAATTGATTGGTTCTCTTGCAGAGAAATTGACCAGAATGCAAATATATCAGATGATGCTAGAATCAAATGCTTCCGAACAGTCGAGCAGAATGGTGGCGATGAAAAATGCGAGTGATGCCTCGGGAGAAATGATAGATGATCTGACTTTGGTATTTAACAAAGCCAGACAGTCGAACATTACCAGAGAAATATCAGAGATTAGTGCCGGGATGGCGTCTGTAAGCTGAAAGTCTTGAGTAAATCGAAAGATTAAAATTATAACATAAAATGGAAAGTATTAATCATACAGAAATTAAGAAAAAGAAAGACCGAATAGAAACTGTCAAACGTGGATCAGACGTTTTCACTGTTTTTTTTACGGAAGATGAAAAAGGAAAAGAGTATGTAAAAGATATTATTCTTGAACGAACAGAAAAAGGAAAAAAAATTAAAATGAGTTTTGCAAAATATCTTCCAGAAGGATGGAAGTTTAATACAGATCCTTTTTTTGGTGGGGGAAATGTAGAAAATAAGGAAGTTGAATTTCCACTAAGTGGTCTTTCTTTAGACTGTGCTTGTACAATACTTCTACATGAACTTGGTCATGCAAATTGTCATGAAAAACGTTTGAAAAATGGCACATGGCCGAGTAATGAAGATATTTACAGTGATGATACTGGAAAAGCAGAAGCTCGCAGTGAACGAGATGCGTGGGCTTTTGCTCTTCAGGAAATTTTGAAACTAAAATCTAGTGGAATTATTGCGGATGATATTTGGAAAGACTTAGAATTATTAAAAAATGAAATTTATACTTCTTTGTCATCATATGAGAAAAATCCTAAAAATAAACAGGTTGCACAAGAAAAACCTTTTACAAAACACAAAAAATTTGATAAAACTGATAGTGAGCAAAAAATAAGAAAAATTCAAGATAAAGAATTTTTACAGCTTCTTAGACAAATAAATTTTGAATCAAAAAAACGGTTGCGTCGTATTACTAGTTCGATTAAGTAATTATTAGATATTTATTAAATATGCAAACAGGTACAATAAAAAAAATAATAGGTCCGGTCGTAGATGTAAACTTCGGCAGTGAGGCAACGAATCTACCAGACATATATACTGCTTTGGAAGTAGCCAAAGATGGCAAAAAAGTAATTCTTGAAGTTGAACAGCATTTAGGTGGCGGAGTAGTGCGAGCCATCGCCATGGACACTACCGACGGCCTTTCACGTGGAATGGAAGTCACGAATACTGGCGCTCCTATTTCTGTACCTGTGGGCAGTGTCACTCTCGGAAGAATTTTTAATGTTCTTGGAGAAGCTATTGATGACGGAAAAGTTGTCGGAAATGACAAAAAATTACCAATACACCGCAAAGCTCCGGAATACGTAAAACAAGCGACAAAAGTGGAAATTCTAGAAACCGGTATTAAAGTTATTGACCTGATTTGTCCTGTTTTGAAAGGAGGTAAAGTCGGGCTTTTTGGAGGGGCAGGTGTTGGAAAAACTGTCGTCATTCAAGAACTCATTCACAACATCGCATCGAATCATGGTGGCTATTCTGTCTTTGCGGGAGTTGGAGAGCGTACTCGTGAAGGTAATGACCTTTATCATGAAATGAAAGAGTCTGGCGTGCTTCCAAAAGTTGCCATGGTCTTCGGACAAATGAATGAACCGCCAGGCGCACGTATGCGAGTGGCGCTTTCAGGGCTCACGATGGCGGAATATTTCCGTGATCAAGAAGGAAAAGATGTGCTATTTTTCATAGATAATATTTTTCGTTTCACTCAAGCGGGTTCCGAAGTTTCTGCGCTTCTTGGAAGAATTCCTTCAGCTGTGGGATATCAACCAACTCTTGCGACGGAGATGGGAAACATGCAAGAAAGAATCACTTCTACTGATAAAGGTTCTGTTACTTCTGTGCAAGCTGTGTATGTGCCAGCGGATGACTTGACTGACCCAGCTCCAGCGACCACTTTTGCCCACTTGGACTCCACTGTGGTGCTCAATCGTTCACTTTCAGAAATCGGTATTTATCCTGCTGTTGATCCGCTCGACTCCTCTTCAACAATTCTGGACCCAAACATTGTCGGTCAAGAACATTACAATGTTTCCCGTGAGGTTCAACGTGTGCTTCAGCGTTACAAAGATTTGCAGGATATCATTGCCATCCTAGGCATGGAAGAATTGTCTGAAGCCGACAAAGAGCTTGTGGCTCGCGCTCGAAAAATCCAGAAATTCCTTTCACAACCATTTTTCGTGGCAGAAGTATTTACTGGAACAAAAGGGCAGTATGTTCCGCTCAAAGAAACGATTCGTTCATTCAAAGAAATTCTGGAAGGCAAGCATGACGACAAGTCCGAGAATGATTTTTACATGCGAGGCGGGATGTAGCGCCGAAGTCCTGATGAGCGTTAGCGAAGAATGGGAAGGGTGCACTGTAATTTAAAAAATAAATAGCTTCTCTCGAAAAGCAATCTATCTGGCAAAGCTTTGCCAGCGAACTGCTCATCGCTCAAGAAAATAATATTCGGAATACCTCATTTATTTTCTAAGCTCTTGCGCAAGGCTTTTCTTAAGAACTATTTGTTTTTTAAGTAAATATACATTATGTCAAAACAATTAAAACTAAAAATAGTCACCCCAGAACGGCTTGTTTTGGAAGAAATGGTGGATCAAGTTACCTTGCCGACTACGGAAGGCGAGATAACTATTTTGCCGGAACATGTTCCGCTTGTTGTTGGTTTAAAATCCGGAGATGTTGTCGCTGTTACGAATGGCGAATATGTGCCGATGGCTGTAGTCGGCGGATTTGTGGAAGTTAAAACTGGCTTGCCCCGCCTGGATGGGCGGGGGGGAGAAGGCGTTACAGAAGTGGCTGTACTTGCAGATTTTGCTGAACATATAAAAGAAATTTCTGACGAAAAAATTGCTCAAGCAAAAGCTCGTTCGGAAGAATTGAAGAAGCAAATAGAAAACAAAGGGGCAGTGGACTTTGAGCATTTTGAAGCCGAGCTCGAGCGTTCGCTCACACGGGTAAAGATTGCAGACAAGTGGAGGACGAAAAAATATAGAAAGTAATATGGAAAGATTTTTTCAAAAAATATCACTACCTTTCTCGCGTTTCGCTATTTTTTTAGTATATTTTTGGTTCGGAATCCTGAAGGTTTTCGACGAGAGCCCGGCGAATCCGCTGGTGTCGGAACTTCTCGGCAGAACCATGCCTTTCATGTCTTTCGAGACTTTCATAATTTGTTTTGGGATCTTTGAGATGCTGATCGGTATATTATTTTTGGTACCAAAATTTACCAAGCCTGTAATGCTCCTTTTGGCAGCTCATCTCGCGATGATTACTATGCCGCTTTTTCTCTTGCCCGAGGTGGCCTGGCAAGGGTTCTTGGTGCCCACAATGGAAGGGCAATACATAATCAAGAATATACTCATTGTCGCGGCCGCTATTTTCATTTTTGCATTTAATGGTAAAAATTCTATATGGCAAAGTTCTACATCGTCGCAACCCCGATAGGAAATATGGGGGACATTACGCTCCGGGCGATAGAGACGCTCAAAAGCGTGGATTTGATATTGTGCGAGGACACCCGGGAGACTAAAAAGATTTTAGATAAATATAATATAAATAAGCCGACTATGAGCTACCCGTCTGACGATTACAGCCGGGCAGGCCATGCTAAAAAGATAGATAAAATTTTTGAATTATTAGAGCAGGGGAAAAATCTGGCGTTGGTTTCGGATGCGGGTACGCCGGGGATATCAGACCCAGGGGCAATGCTTATAAACAAGATCAAAACGCATTTCAGCCATGGCGTAGATGTGATTCCGATTCCTGGTCCTTCAGCAGTCATTGCTGCACTTTCTGCATCAGGATTGCCAACGCATGAATTTACTTTTCTTGGATTTTTACCACACAAAAAGGGGAGAGAAACTTTGTTTAAAGAAATTGCTGAATCGGAGAGAACTATGGTATTTTACGAATCCCCTCACAGAATTTTAAAAACCCTAGAATCGCTTGTAAAATTTTGCCCAACTAAAAAAGTCTGCATTGCGCGCGAACTTACAAAAATCTATGAAGAATTAAAAACTGGCTCACCTGCTGAAGTTTTAGAATATCTTAATAAAAATCCCGAAAAACAAAGAGGGGAATTTACAGTCATCGTTACGTAATGTATTACGTAATACATTACGTACTTAAAAAAGGGCGGACGCATCGGGTTCTCCGTGCGTCCATTGATTGAGATGATCTTATTTGCTTTCGAGATCGTGGGGAATGCGTTGGGCTGGGCGATTGTCGTGATGAGAATTCAACACCTCGAGAACCGCTGGTTTTCCAATATCCAAATCATGCTCCACAACTTTGCGTTCAAACAACTCAATGTGTTGAGGGACGGATCCCTCTCCCTCGGCGGGAAAGAACCAACTTAGCATAATTTTCCTTTCGGTTGATTTATTAAAATATATACTATTTCAATTTATGTTTCAAGCAGGTAATTATAGACCAATCAAAGCCACCTTTTTCTGCCAAGTATTTCATTTTATCTAACGCCCAAATACAATCATCAAGTTCTTCGCTACAAGCTATATATAATTTTTTTGCCTCACTAGCGAGCTTGTTGTAGGCATATCGGCCGGTATAAAAATCTTTAGGCATCTTTTCCCAGCCGTTCATTTTGTAATAGCAGTTTACGATTTCGTGAACAGGGTTCACTGCTTGCTTATGTTTTTTTAAATTATCTAAATATCCTGCAAATGGATTTTTTAAATTATTTTCAAGATCTTTTTCTTCTTTTTTCTCTTCTTGTTCCTTATCTTTCATTCTTTGATTTTAACACAAAAATAATATATATTAGTTAAATGGGTATTTTTACGAAAAAATTAGGCATAGATTTAGGAACAGCGAATACCTTGGTATTTTTGCCTGGCAAGGGGATAATCTTAAACGAGCCTTCGGTGGTAGCAGTTTCTGAGCAAGACAACAAGATTCTAGCTATCGGTTTCGAAGCCAAGGATATGATCGGCAAAACCCCTGAATCCATCATTACTTATTGTCCGATGAAAGACGGTGTGATTGCTGACTATCGTGTGACAGAAGCCATGCTTCGTTATTTTATAAATAAAGCGATGGGGCGATTCAATTTCTTTAAACCAGATGTGATGGTTTCAGTACCTGCCGGAGTCACCAGCACAGAACGCAGAGCTGTAATAGAGGCCGCAATACGTGCAGGTGCAAAGAATGCATATGTCGTCAAAGAACCCATTTTGGCTGCTATTGGCGCTGGGATACCGATTTACGAGTCTAGAGGGCATATGGTAGTGGACATAGGTGGAGGAACGACGGATGTGGCAGTTATATCGCTCGGCGGAATAGTTTCTTCCAAATCAGTTAAATGTGCCGGAAATAAAATAGATCAAGCAATAGCAGATTATATTAAAAAAACCTTCAATCTAGCAATAGGTGACAGGACAGCGGAAGAAGTAAAAATAAAAATCGGTGCGGCTGTACTTTTGGAAGAAGAACTTAATGTTACTATCAAGGGTAGAGATTATATTCAGGGATTGCCTCGTTCTGCGCGAGTAGGTACAAATGAGATAGTTAAAGCCATAGACGGAGAATTAAAACAAATAATACAAGCTATCAAAGATGTACTGCAAGAAACTCCACCCGAGCTTGCTTCCGACATCATAGATCAAGGAATCATTATGACCGGAGGTTCGTCTCAATTGCGCAATTTTACTGATTTGGTTTACAGGAAAACTGGGGTAAAGGCGGCCTTAGCCGAAGATCCTCTTTTTTGTGTGGTAAAGGGCACAGGCATAGCATTGGAGCATTTGGATGTATATAAGAAAACAGTTTTAAGTAAAAAATAGTTATTTTAAATTAAATAGTTCTTAAGAAAAGCCTTGCGCAGAAGCTTAGAAAATAAAATAGGTATTCCGATTATTATTTTCTTGAGCGACGAGCAGTTCGCTGGCAAAGCTTTGCCAGATAGATTGCTTTTCGAGAGAAGCTATTAATTTAAAAAATATTCACATGATTTCAAAACACTTAGATAAAAATAATTTACACCATGCTTACTTAATAGAAGGAGGACGAGAGAAAATTGTGCCGGAGATTTTACGATTTTGTGAAGATTTAGGTATTAAAACTTCGGGTAATCCTGATTTTTGTCACATCACAATTGATAACCTAAAAATAGATGAGGCGTTTGATTTGCGTGCGATGTCAACGAACAAAGGTTTCTCTTCTACTAAAAAAATTTTCGTTGTTTGTGTTAATAGTTTTTCTTTAGATGCGCAGAATGTCTTGCTAAAAATGTTTGAAGAGCCTATAGAAAATACACATTTCTTTCTGGTCGTGCCAGATACAAATTCTCTTCTAAAAACTTTAGTTTCTAGATTTTATGTAATCTCCCCAAGGCAAGGCCTTACGGAATTAGGAGAAGACACAAAAGAAGTAGAGAAGTTTATAAATATGCCTTTGCAAAAAAGAATTGATTTTATAAAAGAATTATTAGCTGAATCAGAAGAAGAGGACGAAGAGGGAAATGAAATTATTGCCTTAGATTCCACTCGCTCAAAAGCTTTGAAATTTCTAAATGCGCTAGAACTTATTTTGCATAATAAGTTCATGTCAAAGATGCCCTTTGATACTAGATTTTTTGAGCACATTTTTAAAGTCCGTGAATTCTTGCGTATGCCCGGAAGTTCCTCTAAGACCTTGATGGAATCTGTGGCTTTGGTAATACCGGAGAAAATATAATGTTTTATGAATCAACAAACAAAAATTTGCCAAAACTGTAAAAAAGATTTCACTATTGAGCCGAATGATTTTGGGTTTTATGAAAAAATGGAGGTGTTACCACCCAAACTTTGTCCAGAATGCCGAATGCAACTCCGGCTTTGTTTTAAAAATGAAAGATTTTTTTATAAGCACAAATGTGATAACTGTAAAAAAGATCACATTTCTATATTTAGCCCCAATAAAACTTATCCTGTCTGGTGTCATGACTGTTGGTGGAGTGATGATTTGGACGCCAAAAAATACGCTCAAAATTATGATTCAGAAAAAACATTTTTTGAGCAGTTTAATGAGTTGTGGAATAAAGTTCCGAAACTTTCACTTATTCATGAAAGAAGTGTAAATTCAAGTTATCTTAATTTTGCAGCTGACAACAAAAATTGTTATGTAATTACGGAATCTTCCAATAACGAAAACTGCATAAATTGCCACTGGATACAACTTTCAAAAGATTTAGCTGATTGTTCTTTTACCAATAAAGTTGAACTTTCTTATGAAGTTGATGATTGTTATGACTCGCATTCTTTGCGCTTCTCAAAGGGGTGTTACAACTGTCTAGAGAGTTTTTTCTTACTTAATTGCAGAAATTGTACGAATTGTCTGGGTTGTATAAATTTACGAGGACAGAAGTATAATATTTTCAATACACAATATTCAAAAGAAGAATATGAGAAAAAATTAAAATCTTTTAAATTAGATACTTACACTGGGGTGGAAGCCTTCAGAAAAGAATATAAAAATTTCCTAAAAGATCAGCCGAGAAAATTTGCCGAAATCACAAACGCAGTTAATTCCACAGGCAATTACATGATTAATGTAAAAAACAATCATCACTGTTTTCATTCATATGAAGCAGAAGATAATGCTTATTCTGTGCATGTGTGGCGTGGAGCTAAGGATTGCGTGGATTGTAATACAGCAGGTCGTTCTGCTGAACTTATTTACAATAGTCACAATACAGGACTACAAGCCTCGAATGTAATTTGTGGATCGATGTGTTGGGGTTCGCAGTTTATGGAATATTGTGCAAATTGTCCAAATTCCAAAGATTGTTTCGGTTGCGCTGGTTTAATAAAAGGTTCTTATTGTATTTTAAATAAACAATACAGTAAAGAAGAATATAAAAAATTACGCGCAGAAATAATTGCAAAAATGACACAAGAAGGGATTTATGGAGATTTCTTTCCAAAAGAGCTTTCTCCATTTGGTTACAATGAATCATCTGTTATGGATGAATTTCCGCTTACGAAAGAAGAAGCATTAAAGCAAGGTTTCAAATGGGAAGATACCCCGAGGGGAACTTATGGAAAAGAAACTGTTGATTGGAAAACTTTTCCAGATTCTATTTCAGAATTGCCTTCTGATTTTGATGTGGGTAAAGAAGTTTTTGTGTGTTTAGAATGCAAAAAGAATTATAGAATTATAGAAGATGAACTTGGTTTTTATAAAAGAATGCAAATACCGATTCCGAGAAATTGCCCAGAGTGCCGGCATATAAGACGTTTTCAAAATAGAGGGCCAAATAAACTTTGGACTAGAACTTGTATGTGTGATAAAGAAAATCATGATCATAAAAATAAGTGTGAGGTTTCTTTTGAAACAAGTTATGCACCAGATAAATCAAAAATAATTTATTGCGAGAAGTGCTATCAGTTGGAGGTTTACTAGACTGAATATACCGCAAAAAAGCTTGACTTTTGGGTGTAGATATGCTATACTTAAAGTGTAGTGTCCTTTAACATAAGCTTGTCACCAAAGCTTCAACAGGAATGTTCCTAAGTGTGAGATAGTCCGCGAGACTTTTGGAGAATCCAAAAATGAAAAAAGCAAAAGACCATTACTTGTATCCGATAAGGAACAAGGTTCTTAACTACTCAGGCGATCCCTTTCAGGATTTCGATCCTGTTGATAAACAATTTGACGATACCCTGAGCCAAGTTCTCGAAGACATCTGGGGTTATATTGACAAATGTTTCGAGTTTGGCGACAACCCACTCAGACATCTGCGAATCTATTTCCCAAATTTCTTGTGCAGCTTTCATCAACCAAAAACCAAAACAGGAGTGGCGCAAATTGTTGGGGGCGTTGATTACGTTGTACCACGCTACGGAGATTGGTCAATGGGATTCGTCGCATTTACAAGCAAGGTTTCAAAGGACAAAAAAAAGATTTGTTTTTGTCCTTCAGAGGATGGGCTGGGCTTCTGGTGGCCTTACGAGGAACTTGCGCAAGTGAACGCTCGAGTGCTTGTCTGTGGCGCTGAACAGTTGGTAGATTGCTTCGAGGCTGACAGGCTTCAAAAAAAAGCACATAGTTGAAAATTCATTCGACCCGCCCGAACAGGAAACCCTCCGTTCGTTTGGCGGGTTTCTCTTTTTATGCACATTTATTAAATTAAAAAGTATGATATAATCAAGTTATGCAGTACAATTTTTCAAATTTTAAGACAGAGATAAAAAAGGTGGGGGAGTTTTTGGGGAAGGAATACAGTCAATTAAACATCGGTCGGGCTTCGCCGATGGTTTTGGATGGAGTATCGGTTGAAACATATGGTTCTCGTGTTCCACTCAAGAATGTTTCTTCTGTATCTATCGAAGATCCGAAAACTATACGCATTGTTCCTTTTGATAAAAATCAAATTAAAGATATAGAGAAAGCTATAAATGCTTCAAATTTAGGATTGTCAGTAGCTACTGACGACATGGGCATCAGAGTTATTTTTCCACAACTAACCACAGAAACAAGACAAAACCTCGTAAAAGTTTTGAAAGATAAATTAGAGGAGCAGAGGATTACGGTGCGTCGTGAGCGAGAACGTGTCTGGCAAGATGTGGAAGTGAAACACAAGGAAGGCAAACTTACAGATGATGATAAATTTCGAGCAAAAGACGAGTTGCAAAAAATTATCGACGAAGCGAATAAGAGTCTGGAAGCAAGCTTCGAGAAAAAGCAGAAGGAAGTCTTAGGTTAGGTGCTAAAAATTCATGTCAATTATTATATTCATAATTATTCTACTAGTGCTGGTCCTAGTCCACGAGTTCGGACATTTTTTTACTGCGAAGAAGTTCGGCATCCGCGTGGATGAATTTGGTTTTGGTTTCCCACCTAAAATATTCGGCAAGAAATTTGGAGAAACTGAATATAGTCTAAACCTCCTGCCCATAGGCGGATTTGTTAAAATATTTGGTGAGAATCCAAATGATGACCCTGCCAAGGACGGAGCAAGAAATACTAATGGCCCAGATGAAGACAGAAAATTTTACAATAAAGCGAAATGGAAACAGGCGATAGTGTTGTTTGCTGGAGTCTTTATGAATTTCCTTTTGGCGTGGCTCTTGTTTGCGAGCACGCTTTTTATTGGTTCTCCGCTTGCGACTGACAGTATTCCTAAAGGCGCCCTTGAGCAGATGACAGAAAAGATAGTAGTGCTCGGAGTGGCGTCAAAAAGTCCGGCGGAAAAAGCGGGACTGGAAGCGGGAGACATCTTGACTGCTATAGAGACAAATAATGAAAAAATGGAAACGCCGACCTTGGATGAATTCATCGCTTTTACCGACAAGCCAGGAGAAACGATTCGTATATCTTATCTGCGGAGTGGCGAAGAAAAATCAGTAGATCTGATTCCAGAAGCTAATGATGAAGTCGGGCGAGCTTTGATCGGCATCATGCCTTATACCTTAATCTCTGGAAAATTCAATTTTTTTGAGTCAATCAATTATGGCCTGCAAACCACCTTGCTTACCTCTCGAGATACGATTGTAGGGCTCAAAAAGCTTGTTTTTGGCGGTCCGGAATCAAAGGCCATACGCGAATCGGTGATAGGCCCTGTAGGGCTCGCCAAGGTCACTGGAGTCGTATTTGACGTAGGAGTGGGGTATTTATTGTCTTTTGCTGCACTCATCTCTGTAAGCCTAGCGGTGATCAACCTGGTGCCATTTCCAGCACTAGACGGCGGGCGGCTATTCTTCTTGTTAATCGAAAAAATAAAGGGTTCGCGAATCAATCCGAAAGTTGCCAATACAGCCAATATGATCGGCTTCGGCATCCTGATATTGCTTATGGTTCTCGTGACCTTTAATGACATAGTTAAATTCTTTTGATATCTCTAATTCGCGCGAATATGCGGATAGTTAATTATGACCCATTCGAATAAATTCTCAGGGTCATGGTGAGCAAAATCGAACCATGAAAAAAACAAAACTCATTCACGAAGTACGGGCGGTAAAAAGTAAAAAAGAGTTGGCAAATATTGTAAAAGCGCAGAGGATAAGCGAGAAGGTTTTGCAAAAGACTATAGAAAAATTACGGGATGGAGTGACAGAGCTTGAAATTGCAAATTTTATTAAAAAAACACATTTACGCCATGGCGTAAATGTGTTGTCCTTTCCACCAATAGTTTCTTTTGGTAAAAATACTGCGAATATTCACCACAATCCGGGAAAAACTAAATTAAAAAAGTTTACCCGCCGTGGCGGGGCGGATATAATCATGTTTGATTTTGGATGCACAATAAATCATTATTGTTCAGACATGACTCGCACTTATTTTTGGGGCAAACCTACTGCTAAGCAGAAAAAAGTTTATCAAGTAGTTCTCGAAGCCCAGAATCGTGCTTTAGCGAAGTTGAGTAAGGGGGAAAAGAAAGCAAAAGTAGTAGATAGAGTTGCTAGAAGTTTTTTGGCGAAGAAATTTAAAAATAATTTTAAACATGGACTTGGGCATGGAGTCGGCACTGTCATTCACGAGTGGCCAAATTTTAAACCAAAGAGTGAAGACATTATTCCTGTGGGGTGTGTGATGACTATAGAGCCGGGAATATACCTGAAAGGTTTCGGTGGGGTAAGAATAGAGGATATGGTGTTGATAACAAAAAATGGTTATAAGAATTTAACTAACTTCCCTAAAAATCTAAATAGTGCTATACTGTAAAGGCAGATTTAAGGTCATTTTCTGCAAAAAAATATGAAAATAGCACTTCTTACAGGCGGTCCGTCTTTGGAACGCGGAATATCATTAAATTCCGCTAGGTCTGTTCTCGATCATCTATCGAGTGAAAATATTGAAATCGTTCCAATTTATTTTGATCAAAAAAAAAGAGCTTACAAAATTTCTTGTTCTGATCTTTATTCTAATAACCCTTCTGATTTTGATTTTAAATTAGCAAAAAATTCTTCACCCTTAAGTCAAAAATCTTTGGCGAAGTTTTTAAAGTCAGTTGATATAACTTTTTCTGCGATGCATGGTGCATTTGGTGAAGATGGACAAATTCAAACATTTTTAGAAAAAAATAAAATTCCTTTTATTGGATCAAGCAGTAAGGCTTGCAAAATGGCCTTCGATAAATATGAGGCAAATAAAACTCTTCGAGAAAAAGGTTTCTTTACGCTTCCTTCTGTTCTATTAAAAATATATTCTAAAGATAACGAAAAAATAATCAAGGAGTTTTTTATAAAAAATAACGTAAAACGTGCAATTGTAAAACCAGCAGCAAGTGGTTCAAGTATTGGAGTTTTTTCTGTGAATACTCCGGAAGAAGCTGTAGAAAAAGTGAATCTTCTTTTCTCTAAAAGAATTGATACTCGAGTGGTGCTAGAACCTTTTGCAGAAGGTACGGAATTCACAATCATAATATTACAAAACAAGCTCGGTATGCCAGTTGCCTTGGTTCCTTCTGAAATAGAGATGGCTTATCACGAAGGCAGGATTTTTGATTTCCGAAAAAAGTATTTACCAACCAACCAAGTAAAATATCATTGTCCAGCAAGGTTCCCAAATGAAGTAATTGAAAAAATACAAACACAAGCCAAGCAACTGTTTTCTCTTTTTGACATGAAAGATTTTACTCGTTTCGATGGTTGGTTGCTTAAAAATGGTGAAATTTGGTTTTCTGACTTTAATCCTTTGTCAGGTATGGAACAAAATAGTTTTCTTTTTCAACAATCTTCAAGGATCGGCATGAGTCATAGCGATTTATTACGTTATGTCGTTAAAAACTCTTGTAATAGACAAAAAATAAATTTTTCAGAATCTTTAAAACAAAAAGAAGGAGAAAAGAAACAAGTGTCTGTAATTTTTGGAGGAAAAACATCGGAAAGACAAGTGTCTCTCATGAGTGGAACTAATGTATGGCTCAAATTGCGTAAATCTAGTATATATAAACCGAAACCGTATTTGCTCGATTTTGAAAACAATGTGTGGGAATTACCATACACTCTGATCTTGAACCATACGGTAGAAGAAATAATTACTAACGCTAAAAATGCTGAAGTAACCCAAAAAAATGCAGAGAATATAATAGAAAAAGTAAAAAATGAACTTTTAATTTCAAACGAAGAAGCAACTGAACCATTTTTTATGCCCAGAAAAATATCTTTTGAAGATTTTATAAACAAGTCCCCGTTTGTATTTTTAGGATTACATGGAGGGGATGGCGAGAATGGTAATTTTCAAAAATCGTTACAAGATAAGGAGATAAAATTTAACGGATCAGATGAAAAAACCTCCCGTCTTTGTATGGATAAATTTACGACAGGGGAATTTATAAGAAATTTACGGATAAATGGAGTAGGCACTGCTTCACAGAAAGTTGTATTTTTGAAAGACATAGAAATAGACAGAATAAAAGAATTTTGGCATCTGCTCCAATCAGAACTTGATTCAAAGACTGTGATAGTAAAGCCCAAAGATGATGGATGTTCGACTGGGGTGGCTCATTTATACAGTGAAATTGACTTAAAGAATTATTTAGAATATTTATTTAAAAATGAAAGCCTCATTCCTACAGGGACTTTATCTAATCAGAAAAGTATCATCGAAATGCCAAATCATGCGATAAAGGAAATTTTATTTGAGAAATTTGTTAGAACAGATATTATACATTTCAAAGGAAATAAATTAAAATATACAAGGAAAGACGGCTGGGCGGAAGTTACTATTGGAATTTTAGAAGAAAATAATAAATTACACGCTTTTAATCCTAGTTTGACTGTGGCCGAAGGCGAAGTACTTTCCGTAGAAGAAAAATTTCAGGGTGGCACGGGTATAAACATTACCCCTCCACCGATTGAAATTATAAAACCTAAAATTGTTTCCAAAACTTGTGTTTTAGCAGAAGAATTAGCTATCAAAATTGGAATTCAAGGATATGCACGAATAGACGCCTTTATGAATACAACAACTGGTGCTCTTATAATTATCGAGGTTAATACTCTACCAGCTCTTACTCCTTCGACTGTCCTTTACCATCAAGCACTAGCAGAAAGTCCTAAAATTTTCCCATTAGATTTATTAGAAAAAATTATTAAAAATGCAAGATATTAAAAAAAAGCTGCCTCTATCGTACATAGAACTTTCTAAAAATAATTTGATTCGCAACATCAAACAGTTTAGGAATTTAGTAAAAAAGCCTGCCCGCCGTGGCGGGGGGACTAAACTTTCTGTGGCTATAAAGGGGAACGCTTACGGGCATGGGCAAAATGAAATTGCTAAAATTTTGGAGCCACATGTAAACTATTTTCAATTAAATAGTGTGGAAGAATTAGAACTTTTACAAAAAGTAAGCAAAAAGAAAACTTTGGTTTTAGGATACGTGGAAAATTCAGATTTATCTAGAGCAATAAAATTAGGTTGCATTTTGACTGTTTTCTCATTAGGGCAATTAAAAGAATTAAATAAAGTATCTAAAAAATTAAACAAAATACAAGAGATTCATATTCCCATAGATGCGTATCTTGGACGTGAAGGGTTTTTATGGAGTGAGTTGCCGAGTTTATTTTCAGAAATAAAAAAATGCAACAATATAAAAGTTTCTGGGATCTATGCGCACTTTGCCAACATTGAAGACACTAGCAGTTTTTCTCATGCTCAGAAACAAATCAATGAATATAAGAAAGCTTTAGAATTAGCAAATAAATTTGGTTTTAAAAATATTGAGACTCATATTTCGGCTACTTCTGGCTTGTTAGTTTATGAAAAAGGTTTAGGAATCAACTCAATCATTCGTTTGGGCCTTGGAGTTTATGGTATGTGGCCTTCAGAGAATATTAAAAATATATACAGAAATAGAATTGAATTAAAACCCGTACTTTCATGGAAAACTAAAATGGCGCAAGTAAAAACTCTACCAAAAGGGCATTCCATCGGCTATGGACTTACATATACGACAAAAAAGAAAACAAAAATTGCAATTATTCCGCAAGGATATGCAGATGGTTTTGATAGAGGTTTTTCAAATAATGGTGAAGTTTTGATTGGAGGCACGCGATGTAAAGTTATAGGAAGAATATCAATGAATATGTTTGCTGTTGACGTGAGTCATTTATCGGGCGTTAAAGTTGAAGATGAAGTTGTGATCATTGGCAATCAAGGCAATGAAGAAATTACTGCAGAGGATCTAGCAAAAAAACTTGATACGATAAATTACGAAATTACTACACGTATTAGTTCACTTTTGCCTAGGGTAATTGTATAAAAACTTATAACTCAGCGATAGCAAAAATATAAGTGAATTACATCTACGCCATGGCGTAGATTGAGTCATCCAGGCTTAAAGATTGCTTTTTAAGAGTTTTTCATATAATATAGAACCATGTCACAAGATAGACTTATAAAGTTCGCCTGCGGAACCTGCAAACGAATAAATTACTGGTCCAGTAAAAACAAGAAACTCGTCACTAAAAAGATTGAGCTAAAAAAGTATTGCAAATGGTGCAAGAAACAGACTAAGCATAAAGAGTCTAAAAAATAGGAATTTCAAAAGAAAGCCCCTTAAATAGGGGTTTTCTTTTTGCTTGACTAATAATTTTTAATATGCTACAATAAACTTGTAGTACCTTTGGACATAAATAACCCTCAAATAGAAGAAAGGTCAGTGAATGATAACGTATAAAAGTTACTTAGGTGGTTCAGTTCAATCTCTTGGTTTCTTCGTCGGTAAAGTGTATCACACTGTCGGCGTAATTGAACCCGGCAGTCCTGAATTTAAAACAGAGCAACACGAAGAGATTCAGGTTATGATCGGAGACCTCGTAGATCTTCGCGACGGCAAGCATTACGGTCCTGGGCACAAATTGCCCCCGTTCGCCCCACTCTCGAAAGTGTGTGTGTCGTGCACCGACGTTGTGGTTTACGTGTGTCGCTACTCCAACACACCCTTTCGTTAAACATCGTACCGCGCTAGTCGTCCACCAGCGACAATCGCATAATTAGGTACAAAACCCGCTATCACGAAGATTATCCGTGGTGGCGGATTTTCTTTTTAGGGTAGTAATAACGATTTTAACAAGGTTTTTCTTTTGCCCTTTTTTAAAAATTAAGGTATAAATAAACCTACGGGCGATTAGTTAAGTGGCATAACGAAGGCCTCCAAATCCTTTGTCGGAAGTTCGATTCTTCCATCGCCCGCATGGAAAATCGCATTCAAAACCTGGAAAAAGAAGTTGAGCTCATAAAAGAGAGGAATTTGAGAGTTGAAGCTGAAAAAGGTTGGGAAGTTAGTTGGAGCAGAAGACTATTTATTTCCATCAGCACTTATTTGATAGCAGGCGTCTGGTTGGTCCTTATTCACGACACTTTTCCATGGCTGAAAGCTTTTGTTCCGGCAGTAGGTTATCTTCTATCTGTGCAATCTTTGCCTTTTATAAAAAATTGGTGGATTAAAAATCATAACTTATGAAATTTTTATTGTCTATAAATTATATTGTTTGGTTGGTAGTGTCTGCTATATTTTTTGCTGTGGGTGAATTTTTGTCTAAGAAATTCGCTCTTGGGCCAAAGGTCATATATGTATTACTGATTCTAGGTGCTTATTGTTTAGGAACATTGGCGTGGCTGCCTGCTATTTTGCAGAAAAATTCTCTAACCATAGTGGGTACGATGTGGTCCGTAATGACTCTGGTCACGACTGTACTCATAGGGATTTTAATTTTTAGAGAAAAACTTAGTGCAGTAGGGGTTATTGGGGTAATCACGGCTGTGATAGCAGTTATACTTTTATCAATTGCTTAAAATAATTATATTAACATAAAACTATGAATCCTGAAAGAGAAATGGGAAAAATAAGTCCAGTAAGAAAAGTTCCAGACAGGCTTGCAGGTGATATTCTTATTCGAGAATCCGAAATTGCAAGAATGCTCAAAGACGGAAAAGCTTATAAAAGCCAAGTGATAGCGGCTGGAAAAATAATATCTACAAGTGTTTTCGAAATAAGTAAAAATGAAAGTGAAGATAATTTAATATATTTTGTCGAAGGAGAATTCCCTAAAAAGTAGATTAAAAATTGTGCAAAAGAAAACTAAAAACACAGCAGAAGTACTTGTGGAATGTTTGGAAGCCCATGGCGTGGAGTATATTTTTGGCGTACCAGGAGAGGAGAATTTGACTTTTTTGGATGCAGTGAGGAAATCCAAAATCACTTTCATCACCACTCGTCACGAGCAGGCGGCAGCTTTTATGGCAGCTACCTTTGGCAGGATTACAGGCAAAGTGGGGGTTGCGCTCTCTACACTTGGCCCTGGGGCCACAAATTTGCTTACAGGAGTGGCTTATGCGGAGTTGGGCGGTTTTCCTCTTTTGGTCATTACGGGACAGAAACCGATAAAAAAGAATGAGCAGGGAGAATTCCAAATTGTTAATATTGTGGCTGTGATGAGACCAATAACTAAATTTTCTGCGACTATTACAAAAGGGAAACAAGTGCCAGATATAATCTCGAAGGCTATAAGTCTCGCTGAGACTGAACGTCCTGGCGCAGTGCATTTAGAGTTACCAGAAGATATTGCTGAAGAAATGTGTGATGCAGTTCCAATTATTTCTAAAAAAATTGTTTATCCTAATGCAGACGAAAAAGCCATAACTCTTGCAATTAATGAAATAGAAAAAGCAAAACATCCAATAATCATTTTAGGTGGCGGATTAAACAGACATCCTGTACAAAAAGAACTGGAAGTGTTTATAAAAAAAACGGGCATACCCTTTGTTTCAACTCAAATGGGTAAAGGAGTGGAGGATGAAAGTTCTAAACTTTATATCGGCACTACAGCTCTTTCTGAAGGTGATTATGTGCATCAAGCATTACATATGGCAGATGTCGTTATCATTATCGGGCATGATGTGATCGAAAAACCACCTATTATTTTTAATAAAGAGAATTCAAAAAATATAAAAATTATTCATATTAATTTCTTCTCTTCTACTTTTTCAGATATTTATATGCCAACTCATGAAGTAGTGGGGGATGTTGCGCATACACTTTCAGAGTTCACAAGAAAAATTTCCGCTAAAGGCAGATCCGCCTCGGGCGGAAACCCTGATTGGGATTTTAGTTATTTTCTTAAAGCACGAGATACTTATAAAAAAAATACAGCCAAATTTACAGAATCACTGGACTTCCCCCTTAGACCAGAGAGAATTATTTCGGACATACAAAAAATATTACCAAGTGACGGCCTGCTGGCTTTAGACAACGGCATGTATAAGCTCTATTTTGCCCAAAATTTTATCACCAAAGAACGAAACGGTATTCTTCTGGATAATACACTGGCGACCATGGGTGCAGGGTTGCCTTCGGGTATTGCTCTAAAAATTCTTTATCCTGATAAAGACAAAAAAGTTATAGTTGTCTCTGGTGATGGGGGTATAATGATGAGTATTGGGGAATTGGAGACAGCTGTTCGTCTAAAGATAAATTTGGTAGTGCTCATATTAGATGACTCTGGTTTTGGAATGATCCGCTCCAAGCAAAAAGATATGAATTTGTCTCCATTTGGGCTTGATTTCAAAAATCCGGATTTTGTGATGATGGCAGAAAGTTTCGGCGCAGTTGGACATAAAATAGAGAAAGCAAAAGATCTCTTGCCAACTCTGGAAAAAGCTTTAAACTCTAAAGGAGTACATATTGTGGCTTGTCCGATAAATTATGAAGAAGCAAATAAAACTTTGGGAAAAATAAAATGATTCAATCAAAAAACCCAGTAACAGAAGAAATTTTAAAGACGTTTGATGAAATTTCAGATAAAGATCTTGAAAAGAAAATTTCGCTTGCTTCAAAAGCTTTTGAATCTTGGAAAAAAACTTCATTCAAAGAACGTGCCGACTTGATGCTCAAATTGGGGGATTATTTGCGCAGTCATGCAGAAGAATTTTCAAAATTACAAATGCTTGAAATGGGTAAAACTATGAAATCCGGTCCTGTAGGTATTAAAAAATGCGCACTTCTTTGTGATTATTATGCAGACAATGCAGAGGATATTTTAGCTCATGAAGTGTTAAATACCGACCATAAAGAACAATATGTAGAATTTGACCCTTTTGGCATAGTTCTTGCTGTAATGCCATGGAATTTCCCGTTTTGGCAGGTTTATCGCTTTGCAGTGCCTGCGCTCATGGCAGGGAACGTAGGGCTTTTAAAGCATGCCTCAAATGTGCCACAGTGTGCGGAGGCTATAGAAGAATCTTTTCGCGCTTCGGGATTTCCAGAGGGTGTATTTCAAAATTTGTTTTTGCCTTCAACTCGTGTTGAAAGCCTGATTCGTGACCCCAGAATATCTGCTGTTACTCTGACTGGTAGCGAAAAAGCTGGTAGTGAAGTCGCTCGTACGGCCGGAGAAGAAATAAAAAAAGTAGTGCTTGAGCTCGGTGGAAGTGATCCGTTTATCGTATTTGCTGATGCAGATATCGCTGAAGCTGCCAAAGTTGCCGTTTTAGCAAGACTACAAGGTAATGTCGGACAGAGCTGTATTTCTGCAAAAAGATTTATTGTGGAGGAAAGTATAAAAGAAAAATTTACAAAAGCTGTGATAGAAGAATTTTCTAAATTAACAGTGGGTGACCCTAGTGATAAAGAAATAGATATCGGACCGCTTGCAACGGAGCAAATTTTGTTAGAAGTAGAAAAACAGGTTCAAAAATCGGTATCACTTGGAGCAAAAATTGTCTTTGGGGGAACTCGCCCAAAGGGAAAGGACCTGCCTGCACAGGCAGGATATTTTTATATGCCAACAGTTATGACAGATGTAAAAAGGGGCATGCCAGTGTATGATGAAGAAGTTTTCGGGCCAGTTTTGCCAGTTATTTCTTTTAAAACGGAAGCGGAAGCTATTCAAATAGCAAACGACACCAGATACGGTCTCGGCGCGTCTATTTTTACAACGGATATGGAAAAAGCAAAAAGAATTATCCCGCAAATTGAAGCAGGAAATGTGTGTGTGAATGATATGGTCAAGTCTGACCCAAGAGCGCCGTTTGGAGGAGTAAAAAAGTCTGGATATGGCAGAGAACTCGGCACTTATGGCATCAAAGAATTTGTAAATATAAAAAATGTCTGGTTTGGGTAGAAATGGTAAACCGCTCGGATGGAGCGGAGTCCATGAACGAGCGGTTGATTTTTGTATGCTGTGATTTGTCATGCTTGTGATAAGGTAACCCAAAATCTGTGGTTTCTGCCCGCCACAGTACCATGAGGCAACAGCAAGGAGTTCATGGCTTCCACCAATTCAGCCTCGGAGTTTTGCCCGTTTTCCACAAAATCTTTCATAAATACTGACCAGTGTAAGGGTTTTTGTTCGGTGGTGTTTTTGAGCCGATCGGTAAGCGACTCCGCAAGGGAAGAACATGCATTCATAAGGTTTTTAATTTCGAAAGCACGTTGTGTGCCTTCTTTTTCTATATTCTTATACTTTTCCCTAAAATAGTCAATGTGTGTCCTTTTGACGCATCAAACCATTTTATTTCTTTATCACGCTTAAACCATGTCATTTGGCGTTTGGCATATTGTAAAGTGCCTTTCACAACTTTTTCGTAAGTAGGATTAAAATATTCAAAACCCAGTTCTTGAAGTCTTTTGTTTGACATTCCACTCTTTTTTATTTTTTTAATTTCTTTCAACAAGCCATTGTCAAACATTTTTTTGACTCTTTTCTCTACTTTCTTTTTTAATTTATCCGGTGGGAGATATAACCCAATTTTTATAAATTTATATTGAGGCAAGACCTCAGTAATTTCTGGGACTTTGCCTAGAGCTTTCGCTATTTCTATCGCTCGGATCAATCTGACTTTATTTCTAGAGTCTATGGTCTTGGATCTTTCTGAATCTAACTTTTTTAATACTTTAAATAATGCGATAGCAGATTTTGAAGTAAGTTGTTTGCGAAGTTTTACGTTTGGCGGCACTTCGGGGAAAATTATGCCCTTGGTGACGGCATCAATATAAAATCCTGTACCTCCGCAGATTATTGGAGTCTTACCACGAGCAATTATTTCTTTTATTTTTTCTTCAGCTAATTCCTTATATTCTGCAACAGTAAATTTGTATTTTGGGTTTACTACATCAAGTAAATGATGTGGAACACCCTTCATTTCTCTTTTAGTAATTTTACCCGTGCCTATATCAAGCCCTTTATAAACTTGCCTTGAATCGGCAGAAATAATTTCACCACCATATTTTCGGGCCGAAGGTCCAGAGCGTAGCCGAAGGGCAATTTTTACTGCCAAATTGCTTTTACCTGTAGCAGTTTGACCTAAGATAACAATGATTGTGGGCGCAGATTGAAAAATGAACTTTTTTTTGGTACGGATTTTTTTAAGCTTAAAAAATCCTGAAGTTCTCGGCTCGTCAGCCTCGAAACCCCGCAAAAAGTTATTTTTCAATTTGCGCATTAATTCCCCTTTATTATTTTAATATCCGCGCCGATGGAATTTAATCTTTCTACAATTTCTTCATAGCCTCGATTTATCATATAGACATTTCGGAGTATTGATGTGCCACTAGCACCAAGCATTGAAATAAGAATAACCATAGATGGTCGCAACGCAGGAGGGCAGACGATTTGGGCTCCTTTTAGGGGAGTACCGCCTGTAATATAGAGACGATGAGGGTCTGCGAGGGTTATGTCCGCTCCTAGGCGATTTAATTCGGTCAAATATATGGCTCGGTTTTCATATACCCAATCATGAACCATCGTTTGTCCTTTGGCCCGGATGGCAATCGGTACAAAAAATGGCAAATTGTCTATATTTATTCCCGGATAAGGATTTGAATGAAGTTTGTCTTTTAACGCTTTCAGTTTGCTTGGGAAAATTTCTATATCAGTGAGTCTAGTTCGGCCGTTGAATGAATTATAAACTTTTGAAATTTTATATTTTAAATTCATTCTCTTTAGTTTTTCCAATTCCAGAGCCAAGAAATCTATAGGAGCTCTAGTTATGGTGAGTTTTGAGTCAGTAATAATTCCCGCAGAAATAAACATCATGGATTCTATCGGGTCTTCGCTGTTCCAATATTCTATGTCTTTGTTTATTTCTTTTACTCCATGAACAGTGAGGTTGCAAGTGCCGATTCCTTCTATTTTCACACCCAAAGCCTCAAGGAAAAAACAAACTTCTTGCACCATATAATTTGCACTAGCAAAACTTATTCTTGTCACGCCATGAATCAGGGCAGAAGCCATTAAAACATTTTCGCAAGCAGTATCTCCGGATTCATACATTACTATGTATCCCGGTTTGAGTTTTCTTGCAGAAACATCGTAATTTTTTGCTGTGGTTTTTATTTTTACCCCGAGTTTTTCTAATGCAAAAATATGTGCTGCAATAGTGCGTTTACCAAGGTTGCATCCGTGGGGGTGAGGAATGATGAAAGCTGACAATTTGTGAATAAGAGGTCCGACAAGCATAATAACTGAGCGAGTTTTAATCGCAGATTCTGTATTTACATTGTCCAAACTAAATTTTTTAGGAGGAGTAATTGTGAGAGTGTTTTGGTTAAGCCATTTAACAACGACTCCGATACTTTCCAGAATTTCAATTACTCTATACACTTCTTCAATGCGAGCAATGCCGTGCAATGTTGTCACTCCGCTATTTACAAGCGAAGCGCACAAAAGTCCAACTGAGCCGTTTTTTGAAAAATTGGTTTTTATGGTTCCGCTTAATTTTTTTCCTCCAGTGACTTCAAAATCAATTGAATCATTTAAAGAAACTATTTTGTGGTCTAGAACGTTACTTATTTTAAGAAGTAATTCCGTAGTAAAATTTTGCTCACCCTTTTCCATACGGGGGATTGAGCTTTGAGAAGTATTGAGTGCTTTAGCAAACTGTTCCTGCGTCATCCCACGATGTTCACGAAGCTCTTTTATAAAAAAGCCGATCTTTTCCTGCTCGGTCTCTGTTTCCTTTGTTGACGTTTTTTTCATATTTCCATAGTATATCTCATATATGAGATAATGCAAGCTTGTCCGCCTTTGGCGGATGTGGATAACCCCGTACTAGAGCAGAGCTCAGTACGGGGCAGGCTTTTGTGCCGGGGGGGAGACTCGAACTCCCAAGGGGTTGCCCCCGATTGATTTTGAGTCAATTGCGGTTACCAATTTCGCCACCCCGGCAGTAAATATACTCTACTAAAAAATAAAATTTTAATCAATTGTTGCAAATAAAATTTTTATGCTAAAATCAATTCATGTCCAACATATATTCTAATTCAATTTTCTGGATCGATACCGACAAGATAAAACCGAACCCGTATCAACCCAGACGAGATTTTGATGCTGTGCGCTTGCAGGATCTTTCCGACTCTATAAAACAATACGGAGTTCTTCAACCGCTCACTGTCTCTAGAGTTGAAGTTGAAAAAGAAGGGGGTGGAATAGTCACTGAATATGAACTCATTGCGGGCGAACGTAGGCTTCGGGCGGCTATTTTGGCCAATGTATCTCAGGTACCAGTCATCATCCGTACCGGAGATACAGACATAATGAAACTCGAACTTGCAATAATTGAGAATTTACAACGCGAAGACCTGAATGTGGTAGACCGTGCTCGCGCTTTTTTGCGCTTGGCGAGTGAATTCAAATTTACTCACAACGAGATAGCAAAAAAAATGGGGAGAAGCAGGGAATATGTTTCAAATACACTCCGTATCCTTTCTTTGCCGGAAGAGATGCTGAATGCTTTATCCGAAGGCAAAATCACTGAAGGACACACCCGCCCGATCCTAATGCTAGCTGATCACCCCGAAGAGCAACTGGTGCTGTTTAAGGAAATTGTCTACAAAAAGATCACTGTACGAGAAGCGGAAAGATTGGCGAGAAAGATAGCCTACGATCGAGTACGAAAAAAAGAATTTATGCCCGATCCGGAGATAACCGAGCTGGAAGAAGAATTCCAAGAAAAATTGGGTACTCGTGTCCATATCGAAAAAAAAGAACTCGGTGGACAGATCAAGATTGATTATTTTTCTACCGAAGACTTGCGGCAGATCCTCGACTTGATCAACAAATCCAACACGCAAGACAGAACTGAAAATATACCTCCGCAGGCTGAAATGCTAGAAAATTATATTTCTAAGTCAGTGCCCGAACCAGTCGCAAACGGACTTGCATCCAACGAGGCTCCTCTCGATGATCGGAGTAAGGATGAAAAGAAAGAGGATGATGCTGATCTCTACAACATCACTAATTTCAGTCTATAAATTCTCTTCTATTTTTTTCCAAAAGATCTGAGTCTTTTAAGCAAGCTGTTCTTTTCGAGATATGACCTGATGTGCTTTTGAGCGAGAGTAGTTTTGGCATATTTTAGCCACTTGCTCGAGGGTTGAGCGTCTTTTTTTGTAATAATTTTTACGATATCTCTATTTTTTAATTTTGAAAATATTTGGGACATTTTTCCATTAATAGTGGCACCAGAAATGTGGTCTCCGATGTCTGAGTGAATGGAATAAGCGAAATCTATCGGAGTCGAGCCTTCCGGCAGATCTACCACGTCTCCCTCTGGAGTAAAAATAAAAATACGATCATTAAAGAAATCCATTTTTAGTTTTTCGGTAAACGTATTCGGATCATCGGGGGGATAATTTAGGGCATTCAACTCCTCAAGCCATTTTAATTTAAGCTTTTCGTTCAAATTTTTACCTCCGTTCTGTTCCTTGTAAGCGAAGTAGGCCGCTACTCCATAGACGGCTTCTTTGTGCATTTCTCGTGTCCGGATCTGGATTTCTGCGATACCGCCCGAGCCAGTAAAGACGGTGGTGTGGATAGAACGATATCCGTTTGGCTTTGGGGTGGCAATAAAGTCTTTGATCCTGCCCGGAAGCGGCTTCCAAATCGAATGGATCAATCCCAAGACCCGGTAGCATTCTTCCACAGTTTCCACGATCACACGCAGGGCGACGATGTCATTTATTTTTTCTATATCCATCTCTCGCTTGACGAGCTTTTTCCACAAGCTATATTTGTGCTTCATCCGGTAGCTCATCTTTACAATATTAATCTTGTTCTTTACAAATTCTTTTTCGAGCTCCCTTCTTACTTCCGAAAGATTTTTATCGTACAATGCCTTGTGGTCCTTTATTATTTCTTCAATCTGGGCGTATTCCTTCGGATATGCGTAAGGAAACGCCGCATCCTCCATTTCTCCTTTCAATTTCCACATACCGAGGCGGTTTGCGAGCGGAGCATACACTTCGATCGATTCGATAGCTATCCTTTTTCTCTTGTCTTCGTTTAAGAACTGTAATGTTCTCAAATTGTGCAGTCGATCGGAGAATTTGATCATGACTACTCGAAGGTCGCTAGATATTGCAACAAAAAATTTCCGCAAGCTTTCCACATGCCTTTGGTGCCCCCTGTATTTCAAGGTTCCGAGCTTGGTCACGCCATTTACCAGGAAAAGTATTTCAGAGCCAAATTCTTTCTCTAGTCCCTCTTCCGTTGTTTTGGTGTCTTCAAGAACATCATGTAGGAGCCCGCTCGCAATGGTTTGCGCATCTACTCCGAGGGAAGCCAGAATTTTTGCAGTTTCTACCGGATGGATAAAATAGGGATCCCCACTCATTCTCTTTTGGTCTTCATGCGCTCTTTTTGCAAACTCATATGCTTTTGTGATGAGCTCCTCATCCTTCTTATTTTTGACCTCCATGAGGTCTAAAATTTCTTTTACCTCTGGCATGACAGTTTGATTGTATCACTTCATTTATTAGTTGACAAATTACTTTAAAATTGTAAACTATTTTAAACGTTGGAAACAATAAAAAATGCTCTTTAGGGCTTGAAAGGAGCCCTAGCAAATGATAACAATTATGGAAAAAACAGGTTGGAAGTTGAGTCAGCTGTCTGTTGGCATGTCGGCTTCTTCAACAAGAACCCCGACGGATAATGCTGTCTGGGCCTTCGCTGATGCTTCAGGCGATCATAATCTGATACATCTTGACCAGTCTTATGCGGAGAAAACGCCGTTCAAAAAGTGCATCGTTCATGGAGCTCTTCTGGGCTCTTACATGTCGGCACTAATCGGCACAGAACTGCCGGGTCTCGGAACCGTTTTAGTTTCGCTCTGCTTAAAGTTTCGAGGGGCGGTAATTATCGGAACACAAGTGGTCACGCGAGTCGAAATTAAAAGTATTGACACACGAAGGAGTTTCGTCAAGCTCAGTTGCACATCCTCCGCGGAAGGAAAGACAGTGGTCAAAGGCGAAGCATTGGTAATGTTTTTGCCTCAACAATAAGGTCTATCGAAGGACCGGAGAGAAGCTGGTGAGGCTTCCACCGGTCTTTTCTCTTTTTAATCCTCTATTTTCTTTATCTTATGAGGATTGTGCATAACACATGCCTTGTTTGAACAGCGTTCGGGAATAGTTTTCGTACCTTCCATCATCAAACTTCCGCATTCTTTACATATTGCGCCCGTAGGCTTGGCCTTTATAGCAAACTTACATTTTGGATAATTTGAACAGGAATAGAAGATGCCAAATCTACCACGTCTTTCGCTGATGTCTCCGGTTTTACAAATAGGGCACATTACACCCGTCCTCTTTTTAGCTGCATCAGCTTCGTCACTCTTTATGAATTTGCATTTTGGATATCGTGAACAAGAAATAAAAGTACCAGTACCATCACGCCTTTCTCGTACTACAAGCTTACCGCCTCCGGATTTGCCCTTCTTTTCTCCACACTCTGGACACATTTCTCCAGTTTCTTTTGGGCCTTTTAATTCTGTACCGTCTAGCATCAAAGCTCCATCGCAATCTGGATATTTTGAACAAGAATAAAATTTACCCCCTCGGGAAAGTTTTACAATCATTGAACTTCCGCACTTCGGGCATTTGATACCCTCCGGCGCATCACCCAAGTTTGTAGCTTTTTCTAGTTTTTCTTTCGATTTTACGTCTTTCAAAAATGGCCCATAAAAATCTTTCAAGGTTTTTTCATACTCACGCTCGCCTCGAGAAATTTCATCCAATTCGTCTTCCATTTCTGCGGTAAAACTATCAGAAATATAATTCATAAAATGTTTCTCCAAAAAGTCCGACACGACTTCACCTACATCCGTCGGGAATAAAGTTTTGCCCTCTTTATTTACATAACCTCTTTCCTCAATGGTTTTCATGATAGATGCATAAGTGGAAGGTCGGCCTATTCCTCTAGCCTCAAGTTCTTTAACTAAACCTGCTTCACTATATCTACCTGGTGGTTCGGTAAACTTTTCTTCACTTTTCAAATCTAGTAATTTTAATTCTTCACCCATTTTACAAATAGGCAGTTCCACATCATCACCTCGAGCATCGCTATCTACTTTGAGCCATCCAGGGAAAAGTAATCTTGAACCATTTGCATAAAAAGCTGGCAAATCTTCATGATCATTAATTATTGCTGTAATTTTTGTTTTCAATAGTTTTGCATCAGTCATTTGAGAAGATACTACACGTTCCCAGATCAATCTATACAGCTTATCTTGTTCATCAGTACCCACAATCATGTTTTCTATGTGTGTAGGACGTATTGCTTCGTGAGCTTCTTGAGCATTTTTTGATTTTGCTTTATAAATTTTAGCTTCTGCATATTCATTACCGTATTTCTTTTGAATAAAAGAAACTATTTGCCCTTGAGCGACTGCAGAAAGATTTGTGCTATCTGTGCGCATATATGTGATGTGTCCAGCTTCGTAAAGCTTTTGAGCTATTTGCATGGTGCGTGAAGGGGAATACCCCAAACGTGAGCTAGCAGTTTGTTGCAATGTAGAAGTGGTAAAAGGCGCGCGCGAAGAACGTTTTTGTTCAGATTCTTTTATATCTTTCACAATCCAGTCTCCTGATTTTCCAATTTCTAGTATTTTCTCTACTAATTTTTCATCACGAGGCTCCTCACTGCATTCTAGAGTTAGTTTTTCACTCCTTTTTGTTTCAAAAAGTCCCAAAATTCTCCAAAATTTCTCCGGAACGAAAGCGCGAATTTCACGCTCACGCTCCATTATTATACGAAGCGCAGGAGATTGAACCCGTCCGGCCGAAAGTCCATAACGAACTTTTTTCCAAATGAGTCCAGAAAGATCATAGCCCACAAGTCTGTCCAGCACTCTACGCGCCTCTTGAGCTTTACGTAAATTTGTGTCAATTTTACGCGGACTTTTTAATGCTTCAGTTACTGCATCTTTGGTAATTTCATAAAAAGCCACCCGTTCTATCGGGGCTTCTATCTTTCTATCTTCATTTAAAAGCGTCTCTATGTGCCAAGCTATAGCTTCTCCTTCACGGTCAGGATCTGTCGCTAGTATTATTTCAGTCGCTTTTGAAGCCAAATTTCGTAGATCAGATACAACTTTTTCTTTACCCTTAGAAATTTCGTAATGTGGGATAAATCCGCCTTCTATGTCTATTGCTTTTTTATTTGACTTCGGTAGATCGCGAATATGCCCCACCGACGCGCGCACAGTAAAAGCGCCGTCCAAATATTTTTCGATAGTCTTTGCTTTCGAAGGCGACTCGACAATCAACAATTTCATTTACTCAGTATTACACGAAATAGTTTTTTAATGCAAATACAAAAAATTTTTATTACAAAAAACTAGCGCGAATTTCTCCGAGCTCTTCTTTTATCAACCCCTTTATTTCCATGACGGAAAGTGTCGCATTTGCGGCGCCTGTGGGCATCTTCATCATACGGATCAATTCATCACGAGGTAGTGGCTCGGTAAGTATTTTTAGTATTTTTTTTTCCTCTGGCAGGGCATCTTCAAAAAGGCTTTTTTGTTTGCTTTCCTGGTCTATTTTAAATCCAAGCGCTTCTAAAATATCATCACTGCAAGTTATCGGTGTAGCTCCTTGCCTGATCAATCTGTTTGTACCTTTGGAATAATCAGAATTTATTGGGCCTGGCACAGCTAGCACCTCGCGATTGTAATCTAGCGTCATCCGAGCAGTGATCAGGGTGCCGGACTTTTCCTGGGCTTCTATTATGAGCGAAGCTTTAGAAAGTCCAGCGACTAATCGATTCCTCATTGGAAAAGTATAGTAAGCCGCCTTGGTTTCCGGTTCAAATTCTGAAATTAAGCATCCCCCGGAATCAATTATCCGTTTGATCAATCTAATATTCGGATTATAAGATAGTGCTGCGTCGGAAATTCCTGAACCAGGGAATGCCACCGTACCAAGTCCGGCATCTAATGCAGCTTCATGGGACAATGCATCTATGCCGACAGCAAGGCCGGAAACTATGGCGATAGGATATCCCTTTAGTCCTGAAATCAATTTGCGCACCGCGTCCTTGCCGTATGTGGTGGCCTTCCTCGAACCTACCACAGCCAAACAGATTGTGCCCTCCTTCGGCAACTTTCCCCAGAGATAAAGTTTTTTAGGCGGTTGAGGAATCTCACGCAAATCCTCGGGTATTTCTTTTTTTTCTAGGATTTTTAAATTATATTTCATAAAAAATTTAAGAAAATTAATATGGCATTTTTATGCTTTCCTCCAACCTTCGGTTGGAACCCCGCCTGAATGAATGATACAGTCGGGCAGGCTTCCGCATTCGAAATATTACACACAACCTCTTTCATTTGAATTATATCAATTTTATTATATACTATAAATTATGTTAGACATAAAATTCATTCGTGAAAATAAAGAGGTAGTACAGGAAGGCGCGAAAAAAAAGCGCGTGGAGGTGGATATTGACGCGCTTATTGTCATTGACGACGAACGGCTAGAACAACTTAAAGAAATAGAAAACTTACGAGCAGAAGTCAACAAAGTTTCCAATGACATATCTCGTAATCAAGATTCAGCGCTCAAAATCCAGCTCATAGAAGAAATGCGGACAGTAAAAGAAGATATAAAGACAAGAGAAGAAAAATTAAAGAAAACAGTGGAAGAATGGCAGAAAATAATGCTTCAAATACCGAATGTGCCTTCTCCGGACACACCAGAAGGGTCAGATGAGTCTGGTAACAAAGTTATACGAAGTTGGGGCGAAAAAACAAAATTTGATTTTACTCCGAAAGAGCATTATGAGATTGGAAAAAATCTAGATGTTTTAGACAATGAAACTGCGGCGGAAGTTTCAGGAACAAGATTTACATACATAAAAGGCGATATGGTTTTGTTGCAATTTGCTTTGATTAATTTTCTATTTGAGATACTTACGAATGAAAAAATTTTGGAAAGAATCTCAAAAGAAAAAAATATCAATGTAAGCACCAAACCATTTACCCCCGTCATTCCTCCATTTATGATCAAACCGAATACATATTTGAAAATGGGGAGACTTGACCCCAAAGAAGATAAGTATCACATGCAAGTCGATGATATGTATTTGATAGGCAGTGCCGAGCACACGCTGGGACCCATGCATATGAATCAAATTTTAAATGAAAAACAAATGCCTGTGCGCTATGTAGGATATTCTCCTGCATTTAGACGGGAAGCGGGTAGCCACGGCAAAGATGTGAAAGGAATATTACGAGTTCACCAGTTTGAAAAACTCGAAATGGAAAGTTTTTGTTTACCCGAGACTTCTATCCAAGAACAAGATTTTTTTGTTGCTATTCAAGAATATTTCTTGCAAGCGTTGAATCTTCCTTACGAAGTTATGGCAATCTGCACTGGAGACATGGGCAAGCCTGATTATAGGCAGATAGATATAAATACGTGGATGCCGGGGCAAGATACTTTCAGAGAAACGCATACGTCAGACCTGATGACCAGTTTTCAATCCCGCAGATTGAATACTAGAGTAAAGCGTACAGATGGGAAAATAGAACTCGTTCATATGAATGACGCCACCGCTTGTGCTATGGGCCGAACGCTGATTGCTATCATAGAAAACTATCAGCAGGCGGACGGTTCTGTAAAAATCCCAGAGGTTTTACGAAAATATATGGGAGGAAAAGAATTCATTAAATGAAGCGACATAATTTAAATTCTCCGAAACTTGTTGAATTAAAAAAGCAGCGACGCAAGATTTTTGCAAGCAAGATATTTCTTTGTCTCGTGGTATTTTGTTCAGTGTTTGCCATCTTCGCCTATATCTCGCGTCTGCCAGTGCTCAATATCAAGGAAATTGAAGTGGATGACAGCAAGCAGGCTGATGTCGCCATAATGCGATCTATTGTGGAAAAAGAAATTGCGGACAACTATGTGTGGTTTTTTCCAAAATCTAATGTATTTTTTTACCCAAAAAATTCTATTAAAAACGCTTTAATGAATGAATTTAAGAGCATCAAGGAGGCGCATATCTCGATCGACGGAAAGCGAACCTTGAAAATTTCTTTAGCTGAACGAGTAGCCTCGTATACCTGGTGCGGCAAAATGCCTTCGGCGCTTCGCATGGATAACGAGAAACTCCCATGTTATTTTTTAGATGATACTGGCTTTATTTTTAACAAAGCTCCATATTTCTCCGGAGAGGTATATTTCAAATTCTACGGTTCTACCGATTCGAACACAGACAATCCGCTTGGCTCGTATTTTTTAAAGGATAATTTTAGGAAATTTATTCTCTTGAAGCAAACTCTGGAGAATCTGGGGCTGAAGCCAGTCGCGTTATATAAAGAAGATTCCGGAGATGCTAAGGTATTCCTTTCGGGTCGGACCCAGCCGACCGAGCCAGAAATAATTTTCAAATCTGATGCCGATTTTCAAAAAATTGCTGAGAATTTGGAGACCGCGCTCAATACCGAACCGCTCAAATCAAATCTCAAGAACAAATATTCATCGCTCCTTTACATTGATTTAAGGATAGGCAATAAGGTATATTACAAGTTCCGCTAAAATATGCAGAACTTTTGGGAAAAATTAGATAAACCTTTTTTCTGCCTTGCACCAATGTCAGATGTTACTGACATCGCTTTTCGTCGCATCATAGCCAAATACAGCAAAAATAGAGAAAATAGAAACAAAATTGTTTTTTGGACTGAATTCGTATCAGCGGATGGTTTAGCTGATCCTCTCGGTAGAAAAAAATTATCACATATGCTTGAATTCAGTGAGGGTGAACGGCCGATTGTGGCTCAAATTTTCGGTGCTAATCCAGAAAAGATGAAGAAGGCTTGCCAGTATGTCGCCAGCTTGGGTTTTGATGGAATAGATATAAATATGGGTTGTCCAGACAAATCAGTAGTGAGTCAGGGTGCCGGAGCGGGACATATAAAAAATCCGGCGCGTGCGAGAGAGATCATTCAAGCAGTTCATGCTGGGATAAAATCCGCTGGAGTAAACATCCCTGTATCAGTCAAAACGAGAGTGGGTTTTAATAAAGAAGAAATCGACTCATGGATTCCAGAACTTCTGAAAGAAGACATTTCTGCTCTGACTATTCATCTACGGACTTCTAAAGAGTTGTCACTTGTGGGAGCTCATTGGGAACATATTGAAAAAATAAAAAAACTTATTCAAAAAAGTGGAAAAAATGTTTTACTTATTGGAAATGGTGATGTCGCAGATATTGACGACGCTAGGAGGAAATATAAAGAATATGGTTGTGATGGAGTAATGCTAGGTAGAGCAATGTTTGGCAATCCTTGGGTTTTCAACCCTACTTATTTTGATTCTCCAATAACTTTAGAAGATAAACTGCAAGTTCTCCTGGAACATGTACAGATTTTTGAAAAAGAACTTTTGAAACCTAAACATAAGAATTTTGCGACAATGAAAAAACATTTTAAAGCATATGTAAACGGTTTTGATGGAGCTAAAGAATTGAGGGTAAAATTGATGGAAACTGAGAATTCAAAACAGGTGGAAAATGTAATAAACGATTTTCTAAAGCAAGATTGACTTTTGAGCACTTTTTTTCTAGTGTTTATGTAAACAAACCTGGAGTAAGGGATAATCCGAGCTCTTGGCGGAGCTCGTTCTTTTACAACAGGAAAACGAAACACTCTGAAAAATCTATGAAAACTATGAACAATCTGTTCTTTGCAATCCGCACAGTTGCAGGCTCTGTGCTGTGGTTCCTATTCAACATCCTGTCGTATGTGTTGGTGTGTATGTATGCGATAGTAGATAGCCTTTTTAGGCTAAGCCGGTGGGAAAACAAGTTTGGAGGAAAATCTTCAAAGTGGCCAGAATGTCTCAAAATTGGCACACACAATTGGATTCTTCCATATCATTTTGTATTGGCTGGAATATGGATTGCCTACATTCTTAATCCCAAATTAGGTTTGTGGATGATTTTATTGATATTTCTTTCATTTTCCTTTTTGGAATTTCTGGGGATTATCATCAGTTATTTACACAAATGGACTGAAGAAGCTGGCAAACCTCTTTGGTCAAGCGTAGATTACGAAGACCTCAGAGATTCCGACTGGTCTTTTCGTTGACCCAGCAACACAGAACGAAACCCTGTTCAAAAAAATTTCGAATCGAAATCAAATCGAGCCACGAAAGTGGCTCTTTCCTTTTCCTTTTTTTGTATAAAAATTTTTGTATTTTTATTACTTACAGAGTATAATCAAAAACATGCATGACTTGGCACTTTATCGCAAATACAGACCTAAAAGCTTCAAGGAGGTCTTGGGGCAGGATCATATCGTAAAGGTCTTGGAGAGCTCTGTAGAGACGAACAAGGTCTCTCACGCGTACCTTTTCGTGGGGACACGAGGCACAGGCAAGACTTCTGTGGCTAGGATTTTTGCCACAAGTATTGGAGTATCTCCCAATGATTTATATGAAATAGACGCTGCCTCAAACAGAGGCATCGAGGACATAAAACTTTTGCGTGATGGCGCGCGAGTTTTGCCTTTCGATTCAAAATATAAAGTTTACATAATAGACGAAGTGCATATGCTTTCCAAAGACGCGTGGGGAGCACTCCTCAAAACTCTGGAAGAGCCCCCAAAGCACGTCATTTTTATTTTAGCTACTACCGAGCTTCACAAAGTTCCCGAAACTATTATTTCTCGCTGTCAGGTTTTTACTTTCAAAAAAGCATCTGATACTGCGTGCAAGAAAATGCTTATCGATGTGGCAAAGAAAGAAGGTTTCGAATTGGACGGCGGGTCCGCAGAACTTTTGGCTATTTTAGCGGATGGGTCTTTCCGGGATGGGTTAGGGGAGTTGCAGAAAGTTTTAAATTTTATTGGAAATGGTAAGAAAACCCCGCACCAGAGCAAGCTCGGGACGGGGCAAGTATCTCGAGAAGATGTAGAAAAGATAACTGGCGCACCAAAAACAACTCTTGTAAATGATTTTATTTCTGCGATTGCTTCCAATGATATATCCAAGGGAATAAAAGCCATCCAAACTGCATCGGAATCAAATTTAGATATCAAATTATATTTTAAACTTATAATTCAAAAGTTTCGAATGGCTATAATTCTGCGTTATGCCCCAAAATTAAAAGAAAGTGTGGTAGGGGATTTATCCGAAGCTGATTTGGAGTTCTTGCAAGAATTAGTCTCCAAAGATAAATCGGGCATGATTCGTTCTCCGGCACTCGCAATTTTGCTCGAAGCTTATCAGAATATAGATAACGCTTTTATTGCAGAGTTGCCACTAGAACTCGCACTCGTGAAGATTTTAAATAAAGAATAGGACTGGTTCATAATCTCCAAATACCCCAATCCTAGCAGAATCGAGCTGATTTTGATGGGATTCGAGTCTTTTTGACTTCAAAAGGTGGTTTTTGGGGCAAATTTGTGTTATAAATTAAATGTTTTTATAGATATTGGGGGATCGTCTAACGGTAGGACAGTGGCCTTTGAAGCCATTAATTTTGGTTCGATTCCAAGTCCCCCAGCCAAAAAATAAAATCGAGTACAACCGGTACAACGGGAACTCTTCACTATATCTTGTGCCTCTCACCCTCGCCTCGCTGCTTCAATAGCAGCGACGTCAATTTTTCCCATGGTCATCATCGCTTCGAAAGCGCGTTTTGCTTCGGCGCCACCAGCTGCAAGAGCTTCTATCAAGGTGCGTGGTGTGATCTGCCAAGATAAACCCCAGCGGTCTTTACACCAACCACACTCACTTTCTTTGCCGCCATTTCTTACGATTGCGTTCCAATAACGATCGGTTTCTTCCTGATCCTCCGTTCTGATCTGAAAGGAAAATGCCTCACTTTGCTTAAACGCTGGGCCACCATTCAAACCGACACAGGGAATCCCACAGACTGTAAACTCCACCGTCAGCACATCGCCTTCCTTGCCACCAGGAAAATCAGTGGGTGCATGAAAAACGGCACCTACTTTGCTATCGGGAAAAGTAACAGCATAAAATTTCGCTGCGCTTTCTGCATCCTTATCAAACCAGAGGCAAATTGTATTTTTTGGTGTTAATTTCATATGCAATTATTTTAACACATTTTAAAATTGCATGGAAATAGAAATACGTATTCGTTTACGTAATAGATTACCTGCCCGAAATGAATTTCATTCAGGTGGGCTTACATGATAATATTAGAATATGAATAAAATTAAACTAATATGCTTTGTACTTACTATATTGTTCGGCGGGTTTTTGTTTGTATATGGTGAAATTGATGATAGCCCTGGTGGACAGTTGCTAGGACTATTCTTGTTCATCGTCGGTATTATAGGTATATTCAGGAAGAGAAAAGATTCTTAAATTTGTTATAATTAGAAACATGACAGAAAGAATCACGAACAAAATTCCATATGTTGCATCGCACAATAAACGTTACGAAATATCAAAAGATGAATTTTCGAGAAGGCGTATTGAGGCTCTAAGAGATATTTGTCATGAATTACAAGCTCAACTCCCTTTACCTATTTCAATTTCCGTTTTTGGTTCATTAGTGAAAGGAAAAGAATTGACTCACGAGACTGCTTTGGAAACTGACATTGATTGCAAATTAAGATTTGATATAGAAGAATTCCGAGCTCTTCCAGAAGAAACGATATTGAAACTTGGTAAGAAATTTGGAATTGAGGATTTAAATGTCTATCTTTTTGAAAAATTACTGAAGGAAATTTTTATAGAAAAATTGAATAAAGTTAAAGATAAATTAAACCTAAAAGAAACACTCACAGAGCACGTTTTTGTAGGCCCTATAGATAGTGATTCAATTCAAGATGCTGTTAATTACAGAATGATGTCTCATACTTGGGAAGATAAAGGGGCAAGTGTTAGTGCTGATGTTCGTCTGAATTCATATTTCACATTAAGTATAGGTAATGCAGTAAAAAAATACAGAGATATATTTTTAAGGAAATTGGCTTCTGATCCAGATAAACAAAGATCTGAATTTACTTGGGATTTAATAAAAGAGGCTGTGGAAAGAAGTGAAAGAGATGGTCAAATTCCAGAAAAACTAAAGAAAAGCTTTCCCCAAACCATAGAAGAGGCACTTAAGTTTTATGGAATTAAAATCTGATATAATAAATTTATGAAAAAACAATACATATTAGCTTTAGTTGGTATATTAATTGTTATAGGGATAAGTGTCTATGCTTCTAAAACAGCAGAAAGTCCAAAACCAGATGACTTAGTGGAAAGTAATGATGAGCAAGGAGGTACTTTTGAAATGATTATTGATGATGGATCTCCAGCTATAACCAAAGAGGGTAGAATCGTATGCTTGCCACACACAAACCCAGACGGTCCACAGACATTAGAATGTGCATTCGGTTTTAGAACAAATGACGGAGTTTATTATGCACTCGATGGAGGCGACATGCCTGACCAGATTTCTACCACACCCATGGATCAAGATGTTCGCATTGAAGGACGCTTCACAGCTGTAGAGAAGTTAAGTTCTGATTTTTGGCAGAGATACCCAATAATCGGCATCATCACAGTGACGGTGATAGTGGAGATGTAAAATTATTGTTCTTTAACTTTAGTGAAAATAACATTTTCATCTTCAATTTTAAATTCAAATCTTTTTTGTAATTCAATTTCAAGATCTTCCCACAGTAAATTAAACGTATACTCTAAAAAACCTTTGAGATAAGGTTCATTTAAGTTTAATTTTCTAGCTTCCTTAAACAATGAATCCCACCAGAATCGAGCTGATTTTGATGGGATAGATAGGCCTATAAAGTACCTCTTGCAACTAAAAGACTTGGGATGTGCTACAATAAGAGACAGGACTGTTTTATAAAACTACATGAAAAAAAATTTACGATACTATATTGCTTTCGGAATAATAATTATTATTCTCATTTTTCTTGTTGTTATAACTAATACAAAATTAATGAATAATATAGGGTTCAAAGATGGCTCTCCTTATACAGCCTCGGTTGCACAGATTCCATTTACTTTATTTGATGGAGATGCAAATCCTGCACCAAGTCCTTCGTGTTACGAATATGCAACACAAGAACAGGGAACTGGTGTAAATGGCTCCACCAGCCTTAAATTGATTCCAGACAAGTGGCATGCCCCAGTGCTCAAAGTTTATTGTATGAACAATCCACGAAAAGATCTCGGTGCATATGAGAATTTTACTTTTATGATACGAAGTGCCACGGCAACCACAGACCCTCTAAATGTCTCGTTCTGGACATTTGCTGGACCAAATGGTTACGCAAATAGCAAAACTGTCTCCATCAATGAATATATTCAAGGTGGTTCAATTGGTACTGATTGGAAGCAAGTAACCATACCAATATCCGCTTTAAAAATATCTTCTTGGGATCTTTCCAATGCCGATGCTGTCAGTTTTTCTGTAAGTGCCTCCAATTCTATTTATTATATAGACAACATTATTTTCCAACCCAAAATTGAACAAGCCGTTACTCCTCCTGTCGTAGTACCTACTACCCCCACGTCCACATTGACTATTTTTAATGGCAGTTCTTCTCCTCTTTCATCATCCTGTTCTGAATATTTAGCCCAAGTTAGTAATCAAGGCATAAATGATTCACCCTCACTCAAACTCACACCAGATCCTTGGCATACTCCTTCGCTAAAAATTTACTGTGGCAATCGTCAGCGTACAGATCTCGGACTTTATGAGACTCTAACATTTATGATTCGAAGTGCGACAGCAAATACAGATCCTGTTACGGTCACATTTTGGACATGGGCAGGGAATAGTGGCTATGCAGAAAGTTCCACTGTAAATTTAAATTCTTATATCCAAGGTGGCACTCTAAATACAAATTGGAAACAAGTTACGATTCCAGTAAGCGCTTTAAAAACTACATCTTGGAATTTGTCAAAAGTTGATGGTATGCGATTTTCATTAAGTAAGTCAAATTCAGTCTATTATGTAGATGATATTGTTTTTCATCCTACAGGAGCGACTGTCCCTCCTCCGCCTCCTGTCGTCATTACACCACCTGTAGTCGTTACTCCTCCTGTGGTCGTTGTGCCTCCTGTTGTAATAGTTCCTCCTTCAATTATAATAACTCCTCCAATACCGCCTGATCCCATTAGAATTGATTTAGAAAAACAATTAAAAATTTGGACTGGAGAATCTGCTATTGAACGTTCGACAGGAATTACATATGGAACTGTTGTTTCAGAAGGAGCAAGTTCTGGCACGTATTCATTGAAAGCAACACCTAGTCAATACAATGCAGGTAATTTGAGTTTAGCAAATCTTCCGACAGCGTACAGAAAAAGTTTAGCACAGTATGATTTTATCCAAATGATGGTAAAAGTTGTTCCAAATCCCGGAACGACACTACCGGCAATTCCCACTGGCCGTTTTCTTATATATGGATGGCCCAACACCAGTGCTTCAGTCAAAATGGAAGACTATATTACAGGCGGTGGCACACTAGGAGCTTCTTATCGCATGCTTCGCATTCCTGTAAGTGCGCTAAAAGTCTCAGGCGGTTTTGATCTTTCGAGTATGGAGAATTTATGGTTTAGCTCCGCCTCAGGAGTTACACCCACATATTCATTTCAAATTGATGATATATATGCTATAAAAACAAGTCCTAACACTGTATTAAATCTCCAACCGATTTCAAATAAAGTTATAAAACTTACCACCAAGGATCGCTATGATATAAATGGAGTAGTGAATGCTTCCAACTATGTTTTGACGGGAAGCGGGGACTCAAATTTTTCTTCAGGCCGATCACCAGTGCAAATAGGCCGAGAATTCCATGTGAATGGCTTCGAGGCTTCGACTGGAGGATCGTATGGTTTAGCCAAGGCTCCCACTTTCGAATCAAATCTGTACCTGGTCTTCGATACCCCGCTGGTAGAGGGGCGCAATTATACGCTGACAGTCAAAAATATTCCCGATCTTTTCGGTAATAATTTTTCTACCCCTAAAATACTACCATTCACTTACTCCGATGCTGTCATCACAGGTTCGGTTCAGGTAAATCAAGTCGGCTATCTGCCAGCATCGCCAAAATTCGCATACATCGGGAATTACATCGGAGATGCGGGTTCACTTACTGGTGTGCCAGCAAAATGTAAGGTAATGAATGCCGCCTCGAATACCCTTGTTGCAGAATTTCCAGCGCTATTTAGAGCGAACGATATTTCGCGCAGTGGAAACATTATTTATAACTGTGATTTTTCGACTATAACATCGGCCGGATCTTACTATGTATCTGTTCCAGGCTTCGGACGATCATATTCGTTCAAAATCGGTTCAGACATATTTAAGGACGTGACCAAAAAACTTATGAATTTCTACTATGCCGCACGCGCGGATGTTCCGATTAATTATGGAGAGTGGTCGCGTCCGGCAGGGACTCTCTCGAGCGACCGAGCGGCAGTTCTCCATCCGAGCGTCTATGTATTGAGCACCGATAATCCGCTTCCGGTATCGAAAATAGATTATCCACTCGGGACGAAGTTTGATATGACTGGCGGATGGTACGATGCCGGTGACTATGGAAAATATATCTTACCAGCTTCGGCGCCGGTAAATGAATTACTGCTCGCATATGAGCTGTATCCACAGAAATTCAGTGACAATCAAGCGGATATTCCTGAAAAAAATAATGGTATTCCCGATATTCTTGATGAAATCAAATATGAAATCGACTGGTTTCAAAAAATGCAGACCAAAGATGGCGGAGTATTCGATCGACTTACCTCACAGCAGTGGGAAAAGAGCCCTTACGATATCCAAACTAGGTATCTCGCGCCAGTGTCCACTCACACCACGGCAGTCTATGCGGCGGTTCTAGCGCAGGCTTCCCAAGTCTTTAAAAAAAATGCCACCTTCGAGACGAAGTATCCCGGATATGCAGACAATCTTTTAGTGAAAGCAGTCAAGGCTTGGGATTTTCTCAATAAGCACCCGACGCCACTGCCGGCAAACGGAATTGATGTCAGAAAATTAGGGATTGGTGGCGGAGATTATCAAGACAAGGCTCTTTCTAATTGCTCCGATAATCAAGTGCCCGGCTCTACCTGCCCATATTCTGATGTTGATAATCGGGCTTGGGCGGCGGCTGAACTGTATAAAGCAACAGGAAACGTTGAGTACGCACAGGCATTCAAGACATATTGGCAGCAAACTTCCCCGTTTTACAATATTTATAATAATTTCGTATATCACAATTCCCAGGCTTCGTTTGCTTATCTGACGACAAAATATCCGACTGATCCTGCCATAGTGACAAATATTAAGAGCGAATACAGAAGCCTAGCTGATGAAGAATATAATTGGACATATAGCAACCCTTACCGTGTCGGATATCGTCTGGATGTGCCTTCGTATATCAGCTGGGGCCAATTTGCTCACAGCGCTTCTCGGTCTTTTCATCTTATCCTTGCAAATATAATTCTTGGTGATGAGAAATATCTTGAAGCGGCGAAAATAAATTTTGATGTCGAGCTCGGAGCAAATCCGCAAAATCAGAGCTATATTACCGGCATCGGATCCATGCCTCCAAAGAATCCTCTTCATCTTACTTCTATTTGGCTCAGACAGAACAGTGGAGCCACCTTACCGGTTCCGGGTATTCCAGTCTTTGGCCCTAGCTATCATGCTTCAAATGGTAATGATTATGCTGCCACTATACAAAACAATAATAATGTTTATCCGTCCATCGAGCAGGATGCGTATCCCATCCTGAGAAGATATTTTGACTTGAGCGCAATTGTTGAGCAGAGCGAATTCGGTATCGGTTCGATTGCTTCCATTTTAGCGGCGTTTGCATATTTTTCTAAATAATTTATGACTCCAACTTTAGATCGCATAAAAGAAGAAACAAAGAACTTGAACCGCGAATTTCGCGAGCGTACTATGAGCTTCGTAGTGGGCGGGCTCGGTCTTGTGGCTGGCCTGGCCTGGAATGACGCGGTAAAAGCGCTCATTGAATATCTTCTGCCTCTCGGCAGAGACAGCGTTTTGGCAAAATTTATCTATGCGCTCGTGATCAGTATAATTGTTGTGGTTTTTTCCGTTTACCTCACTCGAGTCCTTGCCCGCAAAGACGAAAAAAACGAACCGCAATAGTATTGGCAGATCAAAATCTGGTATAATGAATTATGCACTTTATAGGACCTGTCAAGGACTTTTATGCTCGTTTTGAGAGAAAAATTTCATCCTTTTTTCTTCTTTTTGGATTTATTTTTGACGCCTTCACATTAAAGCGTGTAGATACCATTTTTGAGAATATCATTATTTCAATATACCTCATCCTGATCGGAGTCTTTATCATCTTGATCCATCTAAAAGAAAATGAAGTAGGTGGCGAGGAAAACCCGAGCAAGGCTCATTTCTGGTATGTCAACATACTGCAGTTCGCTTTCGGAGGAATTTTTTCCGCATATCTGATCTTATACTTTAGGAGCGCGGACATATTCGTGGCCTGGCCGTTTGTCGCGCTCCTCGCTGCGACTTTTATTGCAAATGAGTTTTTGAAGAAGCATTACGTCCGCTTAAGTTTCCAGATCAGCCTCTTCTTTTTATCTATTTATTCTTTTGCGATCTTTGTCGTGCCTGTGCTTTTGCACAAGATCGGCACTTTAGTGTTTTTGCTGTCGGGCGTACTCTCCTTGATTGCGATCGTACTTTTTATCATCCTTTTATTCCATCTCATAAAGGATAAGTTTGTAAAAAGCAAGAAATTGCTGGTGGCTTTGATCACGAGCATATTTTTCTTGGTAAATTTCCTCTATTTTACTAATCTTATTCCGCCTATTCCGCTCTCGCTTAAAGATGGAGGGATCTATCATTCCATAGAAAAAAATGCGAAAGGGAATTACGAAGTCACCTACGAGGATCATGGCCTCGCAGGCTACTTCAGCTTCTATCCGAGTTTTAGCAAACAAGCCGGGGCAGGAGTCTACGCATATAGCGCCGTCTTTTCTCCCGAAAATCTAAACATCTCCGTTCTTCATGAGTGGCAGTACTATGATCGAGCACAGAAGAAATGGATCACCGAAAGTGTAATCAGGCTGCCTGTGGTAGGAGGCCGTGATGGAGGTTTTCGCACTTATTCCGTCCGCACAAATGTGGCATTCGGCAGGTGGCGAGTAAACGTCAAGACAGAAGAAGGCAAAATCATCGGACGACTAAGGTTTAATGTCGTACAAGTAGACACAGAGCCGGTACTTTCGACTATGGTAAAATAGTTTTTAGCTTCTCAAGCCCTTGCTCATCATACAGAATTGTTTTTAGGTTTGGATATTTCTTAAAATCTAGATCCTCAAAATGTTTTACCTTGTCATCAATAAATATCACTTGTTCGTCTTTATGCTTAGCGCATATTTTTTCTACTGCTTTTTTTTTGCTAACTTGCACCACAATAATTTCAGAAAATAGGGGAGTAATGCCTGATATTTTTATTTTGTTATTTTGAAATTCTTTATTTCCATGAGTTACTATATAACAATTTTCTTTTCCTAATTCTTTTAATACAGATAGTAACTCTTTATTTATAAAATTTTTACTTTCTTTTAATATTTCTCCATACAGGCTTTCCTTAAGAGAAAAGTGTGTCAACAGTTCCTTTAACCAAAATTGGTTTTTTCGTACTGTTTTATAATATTCCTCTGCAACAACGCGAGATATACCAGCCTGTTTCAAGGATGTGTACATATGCTCTTTAAATAATTTTGTGTTATGGAACAACACATCGTCAAAATCAAAAATAAATTTCATATTATATTACGTAATACATTACGTTCTTATAATTTTCTTAATGCACTCGGCTAATTTTTTGGAATCATGGCGAATAAAACCTCTGGTGGCCTGCATTTTTTCATCATATTCTGGCTTTACTATGAGAGTTGATAGGAGCTTCCCTCGCACTACTCGCTCGTCCGTTAAATCGTCTTCTACCAGTACTCCTTTACCTTCTTCCAATTCGTATAATTTTGTCTGTTCAGTGCTCGGCTTTTCATCATTTACAAGAATATAATCGACTTTTTTTTCTAGGTATTTTTCTATATCTTTTACATAATCGCTGACTTTCCAGCCGGAAGTATGTTCTAGCTTGTTTGTCAGGTTTACAGGAAAAATTATTTTTGCTTTGCTCTTATTTGTAGTGTCCTTAAAACCGTTTACAATAAGATTAGGTACTACCGAACAATAATAGTTTCCCGGGCCGAGAATTATGTAATCAGCCGAAAGAATGGCGCGCTTGGCATTTTCATTCAAATTCACTTCATTCTTATAAAAAATATTTTTTACACCCCTCTTCTTCAGATCAGCATTCTGGATATTATTTTCACCTTCGAGTAATTCTCCGTCAGAAAGCATAATAGATAATTTAGCCATGTCCTTGGTGACCGGTATCACGTCTCCTCTCACTTTAAGTATTTCCGAAGCGATCTCGACGCCTGTCGCGAAGCTCCCAGTAACTTTTTCCAAAGCTGCAAGGAAGATATTCCCGAAATTGTGGCCTGCGAGCCCTCCATTTTCGAATCTATAACTCATCAATTTTCGAACGATGTCGCTATGTTCCGAGAGAGCGACCAGACATTGTCGTACATCACCGGGAGGCAAAACGCCAAGTTCGTCGCGTAATACTCCGGTCGAACCACCATCATCTGCCATGGTGACTAGCGCTGTGAGAGAAATTTCTGGAATTCCTTTGAGTCCAGACAAAACAGTATAGCTACCAGTACCTCCACCCACTGTAACAATTTTTTTCATTATATGATAATAGCCTAAATTTTGATTTTTTGCTATCATTTTCCTTATGTGCGGCATTGTCGGATACATCGGAAAAAATACGGCTTGGCCTGTTCTGATCAAGGGACTAGAACGCCTAGAATACCGCGGCTATGATTCGGCCGGGATCGCCCTCCTAGAAGGCGGGACTTTTTCTGTCTACAAAAAGAAAGGGAGAGTGGCGGAACTTTCAAAATTTGCAAAGAGCCACAATGAGCTCTCTGGCGGAGTGGGTATCGCTCACACTCGCTGGGCGACTCATGGAGTGCCTTCGGATGCGAATGCGCATCCGCATCTATCGAACGGAGGAGATATAGTCATAGTCCACAATGGTATCATTGAGAACTATCTTTCGATCAAAAAAGTATTGATTGGCAAGGGATATAAATTCAAAAGCGACACAGATACCGAGGTCTTGGCGAATTTGATCGAGGATATCAAAAAAAATGGGAGCGCCGGAAGACAGATACCTATAGATGAAGCAGTCCGTCTCGCACTAGCGGAGGTGACCGGAGCTTATGCGATCTTGGTACTATCGAAAGATGAGCCGGGGACTATGGTGGTCGCCAAAGTGGGTAGTCCGGCTGTGATCGGCATCGGAAACGGAGAATTTTTTATCGCTTCAGACGCCACGCCCATTGTCGAACATACGAAAAAAGTAGTTTACCTGGAAGACGGAGAAATGGCGGTAATCAAAGATGGCAAACTTTCCCTTAAGACAATAAAAAATAAAGTTAGAAAGAATCTTTATGTCCACACCTTGAAAACTAAAATTGAGGAACTGGAAAAGGGTGGGTTTCCCCATTTTATGTTAAAGGAAATTTTCGATCAGCCGGAATCTTTGCGTAATACTATGAGGGGCCGGATTGTCATGGACAAAGGTAACGTAAAATTTGGCGGAGTGGAAAAATTCAACAAAGAATTTAAAAATCTTGAACACCTGACGATCATAGGCATGGGTACTGCCCGTTTTAGCGGGCTTATTGGCGAATACGCTTTTGAAGAATTGGCGGGCATTCCAGTAAAAGTCGAGTATGGTTCGGAATTCACTTATCGCAGTGTCGCCAATGGAAGGCATGCCGGACTGATTGCCATTTCCCAATCCGGCGAGACAGCTGACACTCTAAACGCCATCAAGAAGGCGAAAGAAGAAAAACTGCTTACCCTAGGAATAGTGAACGTGATCGGCTCGAGCATCGCGAGAGTCGTCGATGCGGGCATCTACAATCATGTCGGACCGGAAACAGCGGTAGCCTCGACCAAAGCCACGACTTCTCAAGCCCTCTTGTTCGTCATGCTTGCCATCTATCTGGGTCGTATGCGCGATTTATCTAAATCCGACGGCCAAAAAATATTGAAGGAAATACAAAAACTCCCGGAATATGTCGAGAGTATTTTAAAACATGCGAATTTGATCAAGAAACTTGCAAAAAAATATAAAAAATATAAAAATTTCTTTTTTCTCGGGCGTAAATATAACGCCGGAGCCGCTATGGAGGGTGCACTCAAGCTGAAAGAATGCTCGTATATTCATGCCGAAGGCTGCAATGCGGCCGAGCTCAAGCACGGACCAATTTCGCTGATCGACAAAGATTTTCCATCGCTAGTCATCGCGCCAACCGACAGCATGTATGAGAAAAATAAATCTCATATACAGGAGATAAAGGCGCGAGGAGGCAAAGTCATCGTCTTAACCACCGAAGGGAACAAAGAACTGAAAAATGTCGCCGATGATGTGATCTATATTCCTAAAACTCTAGAGATGTTGACTCCAATTCTTGCTTTTGTGCCAATGCAACTTCTAGCATATTATATAGCAGTAGAAAAGGGCAACGATGTCGACAAACCACGCAATCTGGCAAAAAGTGTGACCGTGGAGTAAGATATAAAATATATGAAAGAAGAACAAAAAAAACTAATTAAAGCTCTGACACTGGATATCAAAAAAGATGGATGGGAGGGAAAACGCGGATTTGTAATGCGTGATGTGCCAATGCCTGTTTTAGATGAAAAAAAATATCATAGCGATGCAACTTGTGTAATTTTAAAAATACTCTATGCGGGTGTATGCGGTTCAGACAGGGGTCTCTGGTATCGGAATGCTTTTAAAGACTTGATTCACAGTTCACTCCAAAAAGAGAAGAAAAGTATGAGGATTACTGGACATGAATTTGTGGGAGAAATCGTAGAAGCTGGAAGTATGGTAAAAAGTCTTTACTACGATACCGATCCACACAATAAAGCGAAAATAGAAGTAGGCAACCTTGTTTCTGGAGATTCTCATGTTACTTGTGGAAGTTGTTACCAATGCAGGATTGGTGAAAGCCATGTATGTCTGAACGAGTCAATCCTTGGTATTTCAATTGATGGAGTTTTTGCTGAATATGTGAAAGTTCCTGCTAAAAATTTATGGGCAGTAGATACTACACGCCTTCGTCCTGAAATTGCTGCTATTTACGATCCTTTTGGTAATGCAGTTCATGCGACGACCGTTACGGATTTCAGAGGGCAACGGGTCGCAATATTCGGTTGTGGACCGATTGGATTATTTTCTATATTACTGGCGCGGAATTTTGGAGCAGCAAAAATTATAGCAGTGGATGTGCTTCCTGAAAATCTAAAAATGGCAAAAGAGTTGGGTGCCCACGAAACAATATTAATCAAAAAAACAAATAAAAAAGAATCCTGGGAAGCTGATGCTGTCGTAGTAGAGCAAATAATGAAACTTACCTATGGTAAGGGCGTGGACGTATCAATGGAGATGGCTGGAGCTTTTTCCTCTGTAAATAATGCTATTGATAGCACTAGAAGGGGAGGACATGTAATATTTTTTGGCATTAAAGATGGTGATCTGACTATTCCGAAATTTTCTCGCGTGATTATTCGAGGTTTAACTATTCACAACATCATTGGACGTGAAATTTTCCGTACGTGGCAGATAGCTCAAAGAATTTTAAACGACAAAAGTAATGGTATTCAAGACGCAATATGGAATGTTGTCCTTAAAGAAGGAAAAGATACAATTTTATCTTTTAAAGATTTCACACCAGAGAGTTTTGAGAAAGCAATGGATCAAAATCCAAAAATTATTTTTAAAATCAATGGTTAGAACATATGGAGATAAAATTAAGCAAAGAAAATAAAAGTTATGCTATAAAAGTCACAGCGGAAGTGGATGGCGAAATTTTGGGCCGAGCTTATCTTTATATTATGTTTAATGATTTACACAAAGCACCTTTTGGGTTTTTAGAAGACGTTTTTGTATCCGAAGAAAATCGGAGCAAAGGCATAGGTACAAAATTAGTAAATGAAGTGATCGAGAAAGCCAAAAATCTAAATTGCTACAAAATAATTTGCACTAGTCGTTACGAGAGCCCAAAAGTCCATGCATTGTATTCCAAGCTTGGTTTCAAAGATCATGGTAAAGAATTTAGAATGGATCTTGCTAATAAATAAATATAAATATGTACTCAAAAAAATTAATTCAAGATGTAGAGAATGAACTGGATGCTCTCAAGAAAACAGGAAAATTTAAGATTGAAAGAGAATTAGAAGGCGCACAAGGACCAGAAGTAACTATCGGCGGGAAAAAGGTGCTGATGTTCGCATCCAACAACTATTTAGGTCTTTCCAACCATCCAGAAATAGTGAAGTCCGCCAGAGAAGCAATCGACACTCATGGCTTCGGGCTTTCTTCTGTAAGATTTATCTCAGGTACAGAAACAATACATAAAATTTTAGAGAAAAAGTTGGCTGAATTCTTGAGTACCGAAGATGTCATTCTGTACTCTACAAACTTTATGTCGAACTTAGGATTTTTTGCGACGATAGCGAATGAAGCACTAGGTAGCACAGAGCATATAGACGCAATTTACAGCGATGAACTAAATCACGCTAGTATCATTGATGCTTTTAAGCTTTGCAAGAAAGAAAATGTGGTGAAAAGAATATATCCGCATGGAGATGTTGCTACACTCGAAAAAATGTTGGAAGAAGATAAAGGCAAGGGCTATCGTTTTAAAACAATTGTCACTGACGGAGTTTTTTCTATGGAGGGATACCTGGCGCAATTGCCTAAAATTTTAGAGCTTTCAATAAAATACGAAACACTGCTCTTCGTGGACGATGCGCATGCTGTGGGAGTGCTAGGAAAAACTGGAGCTGGCACACCGGAACACTTTGGCCTTCACGGAAAGATTGACATTCTTTCTGGAACTTTCGGTAAAGCGCTTGGTGGAGCAGTCGGCGGATATGTTGCAGGTAAAAAAGAAATTGTAGAATTGCTTCGCCAAAAATCTCGAACTTATCTTTTTTCAAATTCTGTTCCTCCATCTGTGGTAATTACCTCAATTAAAGCACTTGATTTATTAAAAGAAAAACCTGAACTGCTGACAAAAGTAAAAGAGAATTCAGAATACTTTAGAACGGGAGTGAAAAAATTAGGCTTTAATGTTTTAGAAGGAGATCATCCGATTATACCCGTAATGTTGGGTGATGCTGCAAAAACACAAGAAATGAGCAAAAAACTTTTAGAAAAAGGATTATTCGTAGTGGGTCTTTGGTTCCCAGTCGTACCAGAAGGAACAGCTAGGTTGCGTTTTCAAATTTCTGCTGCTCATACAAAAGAACAGATTGATCGAGCATTTAAAATAATGCAAGAAGTTGGCAAAGAAATGAAAATAATATAAGATGTAGGCATGATTTCGCGGATATATGTGATGCCTGCCCGCAATGCTACGCATAGCGTTGCAGGCGGGCCGAAAAAAGAAAGCAAGCAAGTCAATTCCTATCTTATTGACTCTAAATTATCTCAAAAAGAGCTTCAAACTCTTACTGAAGCGCTTACAAATCCTATTCTGGAAAATTTCTCTATAAATAAATTCCCCGAAGACGGTTTTCGGGGGAAGTTTAATTATTTGATCGAAATAAGCTTTTTACCCGGAGTTACAGACAATGTGGCTCACACAGTCAAAGAAATAGCCAAAGATCTGTTGAAGTTTAAAAAGAGTTCTGACTTTGAAGTATACACTTCAAAGATTTTTCTTGTATCCGGGACAATCGAAGAAGTAAAAGAAACTGCAATTTCCATGCACAACCCTTTAATTGAAAAAGCTACTATTGTAGAAATTAAATCTCAAAAAATAAATTTACCAAATAAAGTTCCAAAAGTTGTTTTAGAAAAAAGAAAAACTGTTATTAATATTTCCCTAAATGTTTCAGATGAAGAACTTATTAAAATAGGTAAAGAAGGAATTCGTGATGAAAATGGCAAAGAGAATAAGCGAAGAGGTCCATTGGCGCTTGATTTGGCTTCAATGCAAGCTATCAAAGAACATTTTTTGAAGTTAAAAAGAAATCCGACGGATATTGAGCTAGAAACATTGGCTCAAACATGGTCTGAACATTGTAAACATACTATTTTTGCGAATCCAATAGACGAGATCAAGGATGGTCTGTATAAAACTTATATAAAAGGCGCAACAAATTTAATACGCAAAGAGAAACAGAGAAAAGGGGATGATTTTTGTGTTTCTGTTTTTAGTGACAATGCCGGAGGAATAATTTTTGATAAAGATTATTTGATAACCCACAAAGTGGAAACGCACAACAGTCCTTCAGCATTAGACCCCTTTGGCGGAGCTGTTACAGGTATTGTGGGTGTCAATCGTGATGCTATTGGCTTTGGACTGGGAGCTAAGCCTGTGGCTAATACTTATGGATTTTGTTTTGGATATCCAGAAGATCAAAGACCGCTATTTCGAGACAAAGAAAAAAAACAAAAAATGCTTTCTCCAAAAAGAATCATGGATGGGGTTATAAAAGGCATAAACGTCGGAGGAAATTGCTCTGGAATTCCTACTCTTTCAGGATTTATAAAATTTGATGAACGGTATCGTGGTAAGCCATTAGTTTTTGCTGGAACTGTCGGGTTAATTCCTAGAAGCCTGCCCGCCTCTTTTGGGAATAAAAAACTTTCACATGAAAAAAGAGCACAAGCGGGGGACTATATTGTCATGGCTGGAGGAAGAGTAGGACTAGATGGAATACATGGTGCAACTTTTTCATCTGTTTCTTTAAACTCAAGTTCTCCCGCTACTGCAGTACAAATCGGTGACCCCATAACTCAGAAAAAATTAAGCGATGCGATAATAAAAGAAGCGCGTGATATGAATTTGTACAACAGTATTACTGACAATGGCGCAGGAGGTCTTTCTTCCTCAGTGGCAGAAATGGCAAAAGAATCTAGTGGGTTAAAAGTATTTTTAGAAAAAGTGCCGTTAAAATATCCAGGTTTGCGCCCTTGGGAAATTTGGATTTCTGAATCACAAGAAAGAATGACCCTCTCTGTGCCGAAAAATAAATGGAAAACATTTCACAAGCTTATGGAAACCCGGGGAGTTGAAGCCACGGTGATAGGTGAATTCACAAATTCCGGAAAATGTATTGTTAACTTTCAAGGAAAAAAGATTGTGGATTTAGATATGGAATTTCTACATAATGGGCTACCGAAACATAATCTAACTACAGAAAAAATAGAAAATAAATATCCTGAACCTATATTACCAAAAGGCACATTTCGCACAAAAGATTTAGAAAATTTATTAGATAACATTAATCTTTCTGGATTTTCTTTTATCTCTGAACAATATGACCATGAAGTTCAGGCGTCTTCTGTATTAAAACCCCTCTCGGGTTCTGGTAGAATAAATACCGATACTCAAATTTTTCGTCCAGTTTTGAATTCTAATAAGGGAGTTATCTTGTCGACTGGAGTTTATCCTTCCTATGGAGACTTGAGTTGTTACCATATGGCACTTTGTGCGCTTGACACTGCAATTAGAAATATTGTCGCTTCCGGTGGAACGCTTTCTCACCTCGCTATTTTAGACAATACTTGTTGGTGCTCATCAAATGACCCGAAACGACTGTATCAACTCGTAGAAGCCATCAGGGCCTGCTATGCGGGTGCAGTAGGCTACGGTACCCCATTTATATCAGGTAAAGACAGTATGTTTAATGACTTCAAAGGCTATGATGAAAAAGGCAATTCAGTAGCTATTTCTATTCCTCCAACGCTTCTTATTTCGGCAATTGGCGTCATGCCTGATTTATACAAAGCTGTTTCACCTGAATTTAAAAAAGCAGGGGACACAATTTATTTACTAGGTGAAACCAACGATGAACTCGGGGCAAGCGAATACTACAAAATGATTGCAAAAAAAACTAATAGTATTGGTAATACTGTGCCAAAAGTTAATTTAGGAAAAAATCTTAAAACTTATCTTGCCTTAGAAAAAGCAATTCAGAAAGAATTAGTGGCTTCTTCTATTTCTGTGACTTCTGGAGGGTTGGGGGTTGCACTTGCTAAAGCATGCGTGGGAGGAAATGTCGGATGCAAAGTAGATATTGTCAAACTTTCCGGAAATGCAACATCTATAGACGCTAAACTTTTCTCCGAAAGTCAGGGCAGAATTTTAGTATCTGTATCTACGAAAAATACAAAACAGTTTGAAAAAATAATGGAAAATATTACTTGTGTTAAAATAGGAAAAGTTGAAAGAAATGGAAAGATTGTGATCATAGATGACAAGAAAAAAGTAGTTGATACAAACGTCAAAAAATTGCACGAAATTTATCATAAATTTTCAAAAAGTATGAAGTAAAAATATATTGATTGTCTTATTCGTACGAATAGGTAAATAGAAAAACATGCAAGAAGAAACAAAAAATTGTCAAAACTGTAAGAAAGATTTCATAATAGAGCCAGATGATTTTGGGTTTTATGAAAAGATGGGTGTACCAGCGCCAGAAAAGTGTCCAGAGTGCAGACAGCAGTTGCGTACGCTTTTTAGAAATTTTAAAACTCTATATAAAAGACCTTCAAGTATGTCGGGTAAAATGATAATTTCAGTCTACGATACTGATACGCCTTTTCCTGTGTATGACATTTCGGAATGGTGGAGTGATGATTGGGATCCAATGTCATACGGAATGGATATTGACTGGGAAAAGCCCTTTTTTAGCCAGATAAGTAAATTAATAAATGCAATTCCCCACATATCTCTCAGAAATATGCAGAATGAAAATAGTGAATACTCAAATCAAATTATTCGCAGTAAAAATTGCTACCTTGCTTTTGGGTGTGTTGATAGTGAAGATTGTGATTATGGACATATTATCTGGAACTGTAGAGATTGCCTAGACAACTTATACCTCTTTAAATGCGAATCTTGTTATGAATGTATTGACTGTTTGGGGTCTAGTAAACTTTTATATTCACAAGAAAGTGAAGCATGTGTAGACTCAATAGGACTCTTTGATTGCAGAAATTGTTTAAATTGCATTGGGTGCGTGGGCCAAGTCAATAAATCTTATTACATTTTTAATAAGCAGGTTACCAGAGAAGAATACAAACAGTTTTTATTAAAATACCCATTAAGTGAAAAATCTAGCATAGACTTTATTCTAAAAGAAAGAGAGAAACTACGTAAAACAATCCCTCAACGCTCTTTTTTCGGCTCTCATAATAACAATGTTTCTGGAAATCATATTTATAACGCCCACAACATACATCACTCATTTGATATTAAAAGCGGAGAAAATTCAAAATTTTGTTTTACTTTAAGAAAAGCCATAGATTCATACGACATATCTTTCACAACTGACTTAGAAGAAAGTTACCAGTCTTTAACAATCGATAAAGGCACTAAAGTGATTGGTTCACAAAACATAGTTGATTCCCACGATATTTATTATTCAGAGTATTGTGATGGTTCAAATAATTTATTTGGATGCTACGGACTTAGAAAGAAAGCTTATTGTATATTTAATAAACAGTACATTAAAGAAGAATACAATAAACTAACACAAAAATTAATTGAACATATGGTCAGGAACAAAGAGTGGGGACTGTTCCCTCCGAAAGAACTGAGTCCCTTTGCTTACAATGAAGCAATAGTCAACGAATACATGCCTCTCACAAAAGAAGAAGCTCTCGCGCAAGGTTTCAGATGGAAAGATGACATACCAGCTACCAAAGGACAGGGAACTATTAAGTATAAAGATTTACCAAAAGATCCGAAAGATTACAATGATAAATTAATCAAAGAAGTTCTGACATGTGAAAGTTGTGAGAAAAATTTTAAATTAATAAATAGAGAGGTAAATTTTTATAAGAAAAATAAATTGGCACTTCCAGCCGAGTGTTTTAACTGCAGACATGAATCGCGCATGAGTAAAAGAAATCCTAGAAACCTCTGGAAAGGAAAATGCGCTAAGTGTGACAAAGAAATACAAACGTCATATAAACCAGAAGACCAAAAAATTTATCAAATTTATTGTGAAAAATGTTATCAGCAAGAAGTGTATTAGAAATACTTATAACTCCGCTATCGCAGAAATATAAGTAAAAATCATGAAAAACAAAAAGCCAATACATTCACATAGCTCAATACCTTCGGCTACAAAGCCTCGGATTATAATAATGTCAGGATATGGGTTGAACTGCGAAGAAGAAACTAAATTCGCTTTTGAGTCTGTGGGTGGGTCTGCAGATATTGTACATATCAATGACTTGATAGCTAAGCCAAAAATGCTTTTGGATTACCAAATTCTAGTTTTTCCGGGAGGATTTTCTTATGGCGATGATACAGGAAGCGGAAAAGCTTATGCTAATAAATTCAAAAATCATTTAGCAAAAGAACTCACAGAATTTTTATCGCGCGACACCCTCGCTATAGGCATTTGTAATGGATTCCAAATTATGACCAATTTGGGAGTCTTACCCGGAGCACTTACGTATAACAAAAATGGGCAATATATAGACAGATGGGTGGACTTGGAAATTGTGGGGCGATCTCCTTGGCTTTCTGGAATAAAAAAGATTTCTCTTCCTATTGCTCATGGGGAGGGGAAATATGTAAAAGCCGACGAGGTAGAAATAGCTCTTCGTTATACAAAAGGAGAAATTTGTAATTTCCAAAATTTAGAATACAATCCAAATGGTTCAGAACATGACATTGCGGGGGTTTTAGCTTATAATGGGAGAGTTCTTGGAATGATGCCACATCCTGAGCGAGCAATGTTTTCACACCAGAGTCCGATGTGGTCCCATACGAAAACAAGTTTCCTACGGGACGGGCAAAAAAATAAAAAAATATCAAAAGAGGGAGCTGGTTTAAAAATTTTTAAAAACGCAGTTAAATATTTCTCCGCCAAAGGCGGATCCGCCTCGGGCGGAAAAACATTATGAGTGAGCTTAGAGAAAAATGCGGAATCGTAGGAATATACGGTAAAAATTTGCCAGTTTCAAAATTGGCTTTTTTTAGTTTATTTGCACTACAACACAGAGGACAAGAAGCTTCTGGAATTACTACAAGTGATGGCAAAAAACTTTTTAGCCACAAAGGCGCAGGACTAGTGGCTCAGGTCTATAAAGAAAAGGATATATCGGACCTAAAAGGACATATCGGCATCGGACACAACAGATATTCGACTTCCGGTGGCAAAGCTCTCGATCACGCCCAGCCAGTATTGAATATGACAAAAAAAGAGATCACTTTTACCCTTGCTCACAATGGAAATTTGCCAAGCGTCAAATCTCTCGAAGAATTTTTGTCCTCAAAAAAAGCTTTACGTAAAAATCGCATCGATTCAGAACTCATCAGTGATGCGATCAATGTATATATCAAAGAGGGCAACTCACTTCCAAAATCTGTAGAAAAAATATTTCCTCTAATTACTGGAGCATTTTCTCTGGTGATGATGGATAAGGACAATTTGGTGGCCGTGCGCGACGCATACGGGATGCGCCCGCTTGCTTTGGGCAGGCTGGACAATGCCTATGTCATCGCTTCAGAGTCATGCGCTCTCACTACAATCGGCGCCATATTTGAAAGAGATATAAGACCAGGGGAGATGATAGTGGTAAACAATAACGGAATGAAAAGCATCCAGCTCACCAAATCGATCCCGAATTACGACATATTTGAATACGTTTATTTTGCTCGTCCGGATTCAGTGCTGAATGGCAAACTGATATACGATGTCAGGAAAAATTTCGGAAAAGTTTTAGCTAAAGAATTTAAAGGAAAAGTCGATTTCATAGTGCCCGTGCCTGACACCGCGCTCCCTGTCGCATTTGGATTCAGCCAAGCGTCTGGAATTCCTATCGAGATGGGTTTAGTAAAAAACCGCTACGTCCACAGGACCTTCATCGAGCCCGACCAAAAATCTCGCCGGCATAGTGTGGCGCTCAAGCTCATAGCCCTTCCTTCGGTTCTAAAAGGAAAAAAAATAGCTGTCATTGATGACTCTATAGTGAGGGGGAATACATGCAGAAGGTTAGTCGAAAACCTTTTCAAGTCTGGTGCAAAAGAAGTGCACCTTATTATTTCTTCTCCACCGGTGCGCTTCCCAGATTTTTACGGCATGGACACTCCGAAACAAGAAGAACTGATAGCGGCTAGCAAAACTATAGAAGAAACCCGCGAATATATGGGGGCGACGTCACTCCACTATCTTTCTATGGAGGGAATGATCAAATCGATAGGACTGCCGAAAGAGCACCTATCCACATCATGTTTTACTGGCATTTATCCTATTGATTTAAAAGAACGCAAAAATGAAGTAAATTATGATGTTCCGAAAGAATAACCAGACGAATAAACTTAAGGTCGCGATCCTTATTTCAAATGCTGGTACTGGCACAAACCTTCAAGCTATAATCGATGTAATTCGGGAAAGAAAAATCAACGCAGAAATTTGCGCAGTCATTTCGGATAAAGACGATGCCTTGGGTTTAGAGCGTGCCAGAAAACATAATTTGAAAGTAGAAATATGCCCGACAAAAGAAGCTTTACTGTCACTTTTGCAAACGCTAAACACCGACTATATTTGCCTAGCTGGTTGGAAACAAATTATTTTAGATGAAGTAATCCTAGCATTTCCAAATAAAATTTTAAATCTGCACCCCGGACTGATTCCAGATACAATTAATGGAACTGTTGAGAATCCTGACGGCACATCAGCCCTCTGGAACAAAGGGATGCTGACCACCAAAGCTGTGGCAAAATTCCTGGAAGAAAAAGCGAGCTATGCCGGCTCGAGTATTCATTTCCTAACATTAAATTTTGATTTTGGGCCCGTTTTAGGAAGAACTTTTGTGAAAATTGAAGAAAATGACAACGTTGAATCTCTATATGCAAGATTAAAGAAAAAAGAAAATGAACTTTATGTCGATGTTTTAAAGGAATTAACTAAAAATGTCTGAAGAAAAATTGAAAATTTTAATAATCGGGGCAGGAGGGGGACGAGAACATGCTATTGGGTGGAAGATAGCTCAATCGCCGAGGGCTGGAGAATTATTTTTTGCGAGGGGTAATGCTGGAACGGCACAGCTGGGAACTAATTTGGATATAAAAGAGACAGACATTCCTAAACTTTTGGAATTTACTAAAAAAGAAAAAATAGACCTTGCACTTGTAGTTTCTGATGATCCTTTGGCGCTCGGCATGGTGGATGAATTTAAAAAAGCAGGTTTACGAGTTTGGGGTCCGACAAAGAGAGCAGCGCAACTTGAATGGTCAAAGGCATTTTCTAAAGATTTTATGCGTCGTCACCACCTGCCGACCGCAAAATTTGAAATATTTACTAATTTTGAAAAAGCAAAAAAATATTTAGAAAAGGAATCTTTGCCGATAGTCATCAAAGCAAGCGGATTGGCGTTAGGGAAGGGCGTAATTATCGCTCAAACAAAAGAAGAAGCTACTCAAGCACTTGAAAAAATAATGGTAAAGAAAATTTTCGGCACTTCAGGTGAAGAAGTAGTTATAGAGGAATTTATGACGGGTCCTGAAATTTCTATCCATGCATTTTCAGATGGTAAAAGTTATAAAATGTTTCCAGCTTCGCAAGACCATAAAAAGATAGGTGAAGGGGACACAGGCCCTAATACTGGAGGCATCGGTACTATAGCTCCACTACCATTTGTAGATAAAGAGGTGATGAATAGAATAGAGAAAGAAATTGTCGCTCCGACTTTGAAAGGAATGGCAGACGATGGAACACCATTTGAAGGGATTTTATATCCAGGATTAATATTAACTAAAGACGGACCTAAAATTTTGGAATACAACGCTAGGTTTGGAGATCCAGAGGCAGAAGTTTATATGCGCCTCCTTAATTCAGATTTACTTGATATTATCGATGCTTGTGTTGATGGTAAACTTTCGAGTTTAAATATAATTTGGAAGAAAGATATTTTTGCATGCAACGTAGTGCTTGTCTCTGGCGGATACCCGGGAAATTATGAAAAGGGGAACCCCATCCTCATTGAGGAGGGGGGAGGGGGTGGTGACATAGTCATTTTTCATGCCGGCACAAAAATCGAAAATAATAAATTTGTCACAAATGGAGGACGAGTGCTAGGAGTTTCGGCTATTGGAAATACTTTAAAAGAAGCTATCAAAAAAGCTTACAAGGCTATTGAAAAAATTTCTTTTGAGGGAATGCAATACAGAAAAGATATAGGAAAGTCAGCACTAAAATAAAAAGGGAGTCGCTAATTCCTCAGCGACTCCGTGACCAACATGATGCCTTTGAGCATCACCAACGATGCAAACGCACACAGCGTTTTTGGGATGTGCGCCGTTTCGCCGCCCACCATCGAACCCAACGCAGAAACCCATCCATCTGCCATTTGGGTATCTCTATGGTTTTCATATCATATTATTTATGCTCCTGGTGTAAAATAATGCAAGTTTACCCATTAATTGTTGGTAATATATGCATATGCTGAAATTATCAACATGGTGTAAGTTTATAAAATGAAAAGGCCCGGGTGATGTGCCCGAGCCCCGATGCGACGATTTCTAAGGAAGTCGCGATTACTTTGGTGATGTTGTTTTTATTATTACGATGCTGGTAACGCATTAATTTGTTCGTCGATCTGAGCACGAGTATGAGCTGAGCACAACCCGCTTAGAACCTGCAGTACTCCTCGGTGGACAAATGTCTGCATTACCTCCTTTTTAATCCTTACTCCTATCTGCTCTTCTTCAAGGTAAAATGCACGGAGTAATCCATACATAACCGCGAAAAGAATTTGCCGTATTTGAACAGAGGAGAAACCGACGATAATTTCATCCTTCTTGATGGCTTGATCGACGACATGATCAATGTGTTTGAAAATCTGCCGGATTGGTCGATAGGCCGAGTGGCTCATATCCAACCACAAAAGCACCACTTTTCCTGGCTGCGGGTTCTCGTGAAAAAAATGCAGAGTGACCCGAAGAATAGAAGCAAGTTTTTCAACATTGTTAAAATTGGGCGGACTTGTTATGAGAGCAGTAGTTATTGAGTTCTGCGCTCTCTGAAGAAATTCCCCAATAATGGATTCATAAATAACAGATCTTGGCTCTGATCCAAAGATCAGATAAATATTAGCTCGTGTCATTTTGGATCGAGCCGCTAACTCCTTAATGTCAAGACTTTTGAGTCCATCTCTTAAGATTAGTTCATGCGCCGCGCCCAAGACCACCTCTCTTCCAGTCAGCTGTTTTTTTATTGATTTCACTGTATTGCCCTTTCGTTGTTGATATTCTGTGTATTTTGTTGACAATCTACAAAATCTTTGTAGCACACATAAATTATAACATATTGTATTATCATTGTAAAGGTTGTGCGTCGTGAGTTAAATAAGCCTATTTCTCCCACTCAAAAAAGTGATCACGGTCTGGACCGGTGCCGACCGATATGATTTTTACGTTTAAGTCGGAAAGTTTTTTGGTTATGTAGTTTAAATATGATTTGAGTTCTTTGGAAACTTTTTTCTTTTCACTAACTCCAAAATTTTTATTTCCCCAACCTGATATTTCTTCTGTAACAACATCTGCGATTTCACTCAAATAAAGTGGAAATTCTTTCAAAACTTTCTTACTATTTTTTTCTTGTGTTTTGTATCCAATTACTACTTTTACTTTATCACTCAAACAAATATCTGCTTTGTTTATGAAAATCTTATTTACGCCAGATAGACCTATAGCATGACGAAGTGCAAACAAATCCAGCCATCCGCACATCCTGGGCCTGCCGGTCGTTGCTCCAAACTCATGACCTGCGCTCTGGAAAAGTTTCTCTAATTCTGGGTCTTGGATTCTAGAAGGAAAGTTACCGCCTCCTACTTTTGTAGTATAAGCCTTGATCACGCCATACACGTCCCGAATAGCTGTATGAGGCACGCCAAGCCCTAGGCAGAGGTTTGCGGGCAGGGTATTACTGCTCGTCACATTCGGATAATCTCCAAAATCAATATCCAGCATGGCAGCCTGTGCGCCTTCAGCCAAAATATTCTTTCCAGCTTTCAATCTTTGTTGTATTAAAAATGACAAGTCGCAAATCTGGAGTTTTTTGATTTCCTTAAGATCACTCTGCCATTTTACTTTGGCTTCTTTTATTTTTTCTTCAGGAATCTCAAAGCCATATTTTTCTTTATACATATTTAAAATATTCATATGGAATTCTGAAAGGGATTTCTCTTTTTCTTTAAAATCTGGCAACAACACATCGCCTAAGAGAAGCCCCCTGCGCGCTCTTATGTCGCTATAAGCTGGCCCTATGCCCCTCGAAGTGGTGCCTATTTTACTTATAGATTTATTTTTGGATTTATTTCTCATGTACTCATCAGCTTGATCTATGAATGGATGCAGATAGGATACTAGCTTTGCTCTATTTGAAATGTAAAGTCTTTTTGTAATATCAAAACCCAAATCTTTGAGCTCCCGCATTTCTTTGATCAAAGATACGACATCGACTACGACACCATTGCCAATGTTTAGCTCTATATTTTTATGAAGGCATCCAGAAGGCACGATGTGCCCTATAAAAGTTTTACCATTAAATTTTATAGTATGTCCGGCATTTGCTCCGCCTTGAAAGCGTGCAACAGCAGAATAGTTTCCGCTAGAAAGAAGTGCGTCTATATTTTTACCTTTTCCTTCATCACCCCATTGCAGGCCGACTACCACATCAATAAAGCCCCGCCTCATCGGCGGGTAAACTTTTTTCCTTTTAGAAATTTTTTTTGCCATATCTATTCTCTCTTATTCTCCCAGGGTATAGTTTGGAGCTTCTTTTGTAATTATCACATCATGCGGATGGCTCTCCTCGATTCCAGAGTGGGTGATGCGAACAAATTTTGCTTTTTTCTGTAGAGTCGCAATATCTTTTGCTCCGCAGTATCCCATTCCGGCTCGCAGCCCTCCCACCAGCTGATAGATCACTTCCGACAGCCCGCCCTTGAAAGAGACCCGGCCGACAATTCCTTCTGGCACAAGCTTTTTGATATTGTCTTCGGCATCCTGGAAATATCTGTCCTTGGATCCGAGCTGCATGGCCTCGATAGAACCCATGCCACGATATGTCTTGTATTTCCTAGCGTCTAAAATTATTGTCTCACCAGGGGATTCTTCCACTCCAGCAAAAAGAGAACCTGCCATGATTGCGCTCGCACCAGCCGCTAGAGCCTTTGGGATGTCTCCAGTGTGTCGGATACCACCATCGGCAATAATAGGCACTCCGGAGCCTTTGATCCCCTGGGCGACCTCGTAGACAGCAGAAAATTGAGGAAAACCGACTCCAGCGATTATACGAGTGGTACAGATAGAACCTGGGCCGATACCTACTTTTATCGCATCAGCGCCAGCTTTGATGAGGTCCCGTGCTGCTTCGGGAGTCGCGATATTGCCAACAATAACCTCAAGTTTTGGAAATTCCTTTTTGATTTTTTTAAGCATTTCGATCACTCCTTTCGAATGGCCGTGGGCAGTATCGATGACTACCGCATCGACGCCGTTTTGAGCGAGCATGCCGACTTTCTCGATTGTATCAGAAGCGACTCCGACCGCAGCTCCCACTCGCAGACGCCCAAGGCTATCTCGACAGGAATTCGGACGCGACTTTACTTTCATGATATCTTTGTAGGTGATGAGGCCGATCAGCTTGTTCTGTTTGTCCACCAACGGTAATTTTTCAACTTTATATTTTGTAAGTATTTTCTCGGCTTCAACCAAATTTGTGCCGATACTGGCAGTTATCAAATTTACTTTAGTCATTATTTCAGAAACAGGAAGTTCTAGATTTTTTTGAAATCGTAAATCACGATTGGTAATAATTCCCAAAAGTTTCTTGTTTTTATCAACTATCGGTATACCACCAATTTTATTTTCTTGCATAATGGCAAGAGCTTCTTTGAGTAAAGCTTTTTCAGTAAGAGTTATCGGATCGTGAATCATACCGCTCTCTGAACGTTTTACTTTACGGATTTCAGCCGATTGTTTTTCAATACTCATATTCTTGTGAATAATCCCTATCCCGCCTTCTTGCGCCATAGCTATGGCCATAGATGCCTCAGTGACAGTATCCATAGCAGCCGAAATGATGGGCACATTAAGCTTTATTTTTTTAGTTAGGTGAGAAGAGATATTAACATCGCGAGGCAGAACCTCTGAATATTGGGGAACTAAGAGCACATCATCATAGGTAAGGCCTTCCTCAAAATTTTCCCTGTCTTCGCCCCTTATTTTTCTTTGCGCTTTCACCTTTGTCTTTTGCATAATATATCGTGTATACTAACACATATTATGAAGGACATACAAATACTTATCGTGGATTACGGCTCTCAGTACACACTAGTCATCGGGAGGAGTTTGCGCGAGCTCGGAGTGAGAAGCCTGATACTACCTCCTAAAAAAGTGGACCAGTGGCTCAAAGAAAATGATCCAAAAACAGTTATTCTCTCCGGTAGCAATTGGAGCGTGCACAATGAAGGAGCTCCGGAACTTCCTAAATCTCTCGACATTACCGGTAAAAAATATTTTATCCTGGGAGTCTGTTACGGAATGCAGCTCCTCGCGCACAAACAAGGAGGCAAGGTAGCGAGACCTCATGACCATCGCGAATATGGACCAGCTGTTGTTACATTAGACACAACACACCCACTTTTCAGTGGTGTAAAAGAAAAAACAGAAGTCTGGGCAAGCCACGGAGATACAGTTTCCAAGCTTCCAAAAGGATTCCGGTCTATTGCCGTCTCGGGAGGAATAGCCGCGATGAGCGACAAGACAAATCGAGTCCTCGGTATTCAATTTCATCCCGAGGTTGCTGACACCAAGGAAGGCAAAAAAATGTTGCAGAATTTCTTAAAAATTTCCGGCTGTAAAAAAGACTGGAATCCGGAAGACTTAATCCGTGAAATTCAAAAAGAAGTTTTGGATATTGTAACCTCTCCCAAACCCTCTCCTGACAGGAGAGGGAAAAAGGGTGAGGTGATTAAACAAAAAGTGATTCTAGGCGTTTCCGGCGGAGTAGACTCCACCACCCTAGCTGCTATTCTCGCTCCAGTTCTCAAAGACAGGCTCATATGCGTCGCAATCGACACAGGGGGGCTCCGAGCAGGAGAACTTTCAGAATTAAAAGCAAATACCGGGAGCGCTCTCGGAAAAAACGGACTTAAGAATTTTACAGTCATAGACGCCGGTGATGAATTTATAAAAAATGTCAGTACTACCATCGATGGGGAAGAAAAGAGAGCAAGGTTCCGGGAAGTATACAAGAAAATTTTTGAAGAACAGATAGCAAAATATAATGCCGGGTTTATCGTGCAGGGCACACTCGCGACCGACATAATTGAAAGTGGAAAAATAGGGGAGTCTGCTATGATCAAGACACATCACAATGTGGGGCTCTTATGGAAAGTAGAAGACCTTCATCCTTTCCGAAATTTATTCAAATACGAAGTGAGGGAGCTGGCACGCACGCTCAAGCTTCCGCCTGCGATATACGAACGCAATCCTTTTCCTGGCCCAGGATTATATTTGCGAATTGTCGGCACGCCAGTATCAAAAGAAAACATCACGCTGGTGCGAGAAGCGGACAAAACAGTTTCTGATATTTTAAAGAAACACAAAATCACAAAAGATATTTCTCAACTCATAGTCGCCCTTATCGGCATCAATTCCGTGGGAGTAAAAGGGGATGAAAGAGTTTATGGCCACTCTCTAGCTGTGCGCGCTGTACAAACGGTAGACTTCATGACTGCCAAAAGCTATTACTTTCCAGAAGAAATAATAAATGAAATCACTAGCGCTCTCACAAAACACAAAGACATCGTGCGTGTATTTTTTGATATGACCCCAAAACCTCCAGCAACTACGGAATTTGAATAGGAACGTTGACCTTTACTAAAAAGTAAAAAAATGTTACTGTGCAATAAATTATTATGATAAGCACACGTAATCCGTTTACCGATGAAAGGCTACAAGCCCAGCTCTCCAACATGTTTGATGAGCTCGACAAGACCCACCTACGTCCCTGGAAGGCACAACTCCTTCCAGTCGAGCCGTTCGGAGAGGGAGTGTGGGGGTTGGTAGATGCACTGGATCAGCCGATCCTAGAATGCCTGGACGAAGCAGGCGCTCGTCTTTACGAGAAATACGCAAGCGAGCAAATACTCGCATGATCTTCGTATCGCGAAAGCCAGCGCCCACCAGCGCCGGCTTTTTATTTTATAAAATTTGACTATACAAAAATATTTTGATATTTTTAATAAGACTCCTGTTCTTCTAACTAAATACACAGGGGCCATAGCATCAACCGCAACAACCAATAAAACCTATGGCAGACAATGCACCGTCTGACGAAAAACCAAAACAACCTGTACACCAAGGCCCGCTCAAAATGGCCGAGGAACCCCTCTATCCGGGTATTGTAATACCCGGACTCGCTGAAAAGATCAAACAGCGGGAAGGTGAGTGGCAAATAGCGCCACCACAATAATCCGTTTTCAGTTAACAAGACCAGCGTAACTGCTGGTCTCTTTTTTTTAAACTTGTTTCATTTTAAAAAAATGATAAGATAAATCCATGAACAAAAACATCAAAGTGGGCATAATCATGGGCTCGGATACTGATCTCGAAATAATGGCCGAGGCCGCAAAAGTTCTCGAAGAGTTCGGAGTGGATTATGAAATGAATGTATCTTCCGCGCATCGCGCTCCGAACATTGTGCACAAATATGTGACCAGCGCCAAAGACAGAGGACTCAAAGTCATCATCGCCGGTGCGGGCGGAGCGGCGCATTTGGCCGGAGTCACCGCATCTCTCACAACTTTACCGGTCATCGGCGTGCCGACCAAGGCAAAGAGCTTGGACGGTCTCGATTCGCTCCTTTCCACGGCGGGGATGCCTCCCGGAGTGCCTGTGGCCACCGTCGGTATCAATGCCGGCAAGAATGCCGGCCTTTTGGCAGTCCAAATACTAGCGACGAGCGACGAAGTTTTAGAAAAAAAATTGACCGAATACAAGAAGAAACTGGAAGAGGATAACAGAACAAAAGGTGAAAAGCTCTCCAAGATCGGCTACAAAAAATATCTGCAGGAAAAATAAAATGAGCGAAACGACCAAAAAAAAGATTTACTCTAAAGATGGAGTGGACGTAGAAGAAGAATCTTTATTTAGTAGTTTCGCCGGGTCAGTATGCAAGGCAAGCTATAAAAATTCTCCGTTTGTAGAGGTCCACGACCTCTCAGGAGGAAATTTTCGCGGGCCTCGTCCGTTTACTTTTAAAAATCTTCCTGACAATTTTCTTATTGAAGCGTCCACAGATGGGATCGGAACTAAGGGCATCATTATTGACGCCGCTAAGACCCATAATTTAGCCGCTTACGACATTATCGCGATGACAGCAAGCGATATTACCCGATTTGGCGGTATTCCTCTAATATTTATTAATGTTTTTGATACTACTTCAATAGGCAATGAGGGTGATGCAGTCAGCAAAGCATACAAAAGCGCAATTTCGGGGTTAGGTACCGTTGCAAAACAGTCAAAAATTGTTGTCTTAAAGGGGGAAACAGCCCAAATGGGAGATGCGATAGGTTCAGAGATTGCTAACTCCAAAACTAAATTGAATTGGTCAGGAACAATGATCGGCGCTTATCATAAAGATAAAATGATAACGAGTCAAAGTTTGAAGGTTGGGCAGGTGATCATTGCCCTGAAAGAAAATGGATTCCGTTGCAATGGAATCAGCACTCTACGCAAGGCTCTAAAAGAAAAATTTGGAAAAGAATGGTGGAAAAATCCTAAAGCCAAAAAAGCCATAAAGCAAGCAGCGACTCCTTCTGTCCTGTATGATAATTTTGTAAATACACTTCATGGCTGGTTCAATAAGGATTTTAAACCGAAAATCGTTCTTCACTCGGTCATCCATCTTTCCGGAGGAGCCTTTAAGGAAAAGCTGGCAAAAGATATTCTTTTCCCGCAAAAACTCTCAGCGGAACTTTTTGATTTATGGGAGCCACCTACGATCATGAGACAGTGCGCAGAATGGAGAAAAGTTACCGACGAGGAATTTTATGAGATTTGGCATGGAGGACAAGGTATGTTATTAATTATAGATGAGAAGGATGTAGATTATTGCATTAAAAGAGGAAAGGATTTTGGAATTAAAGCAAAGGCTGTAGGAAAGATTACAAAAGAGAGCACTCCCCAAGTTTCAATAATTTCTAAATTAACTAAAGGTCACAAAATTATTTATAAATAAATAACATGAGCAACATTTTAGAAAAAACAGATTTTAAAAATTTAGGAGCAAAGTACACCGGTAAAGTCAGGGATGTATACAGCCAGGATGATAAGGTGATCTTGATCTCCACCGACAGATATTCTGCTTTTGACAGAAACTTAGCGCTCATTCCTTCAAAAGGCCAAGTATTGACTGGTGTCAGCCGTTTCTGGTTTGAACACACGAAAGACATTGTGCAGAACCATGTGATAGATTTTCCTGATCCGAACGTGGTGGTGGGCAAAAAATGCAAAGTTATTCCTATCGAAATGGTAGTACGAGGATATATTACCGGAATCACGGGCACCAGCCTCTGGACACTTTATAAAAAAGGGGAGCGAAACTTCGGAGACTTCATCCTGCCGGATGGCATGCACAAGAATCAAAAATTGGATCAAGTAGTCCTCACTCCGACGACCAAGTCCGAGGACCACGACCGCCCGCTTTCGAGCAAGGACATCATCTACAACGGCTATATGACCAAGGATCTCTGGGAAAAGGTCGCCGATATTTCTCTGCGACTATTCAAACGTGGACAGGAGATAGCCCTCAAGCACGGTCTCATCCTTGTCGACACCAAATACGAATTTGGCCTCACGCCAGACGGCGAAGTGATGCTAGTAGACGAGATCCACACGCCGGACTCAAGCCGATATTGGCAGGCGAAGACTTACGAAGATCGTATTAAAAAAGGATTAGAACCTGAGAATTTTGACAAAGAATTTTTGCGTTTATGGTTCAAGGAAAATTGCGATCCATATAAAGATGAAGTCCTGCCGGCAGCTCCAGCGGACTTGGTGCAAGAACTATCTGAAAGATACATCCAGATCTACGAGCAGATCACCGGCCTTCCATTCAAAGTGGAAACCGGAGACATTGGAAAACGCATCGAAGGTAATCTGAAGGAATATATGATATGACCCATTCGACAAACCGAGGGTCATGGTGATAGTATATAGAACCATGAACAAGAAAAAACTTTTCCTATGGTCACTCTATGATTTTGCGAATTCAATAGCTTTTATTAATTTCGTCCTTTATTTTGCGACATGGATCGTAGTAAATGGCGGACTTTCTGATTTTTGGTACAACGCAATTTTTGCCATAGCCACGGTAATGTTATTTTTTAGCGCTCCCTCGTTGGCAGCATTCACCGACAAGCATGGTGGAAGAAAATTTTTCTTGAATATTTCTACGATTGGCACTTTTGTATGCTATGGTCTGGCTGCGATATTTTCCGGGTTTAGTGAGCCTAATATTTTCCTTATTGCGATCCTCTTTTTAATAGGACAATATTTTTATCAGCTGGCCTTTATTTTTTACAATCCAATGCTGGAGGAAATTGCCGATACCAGCCATAGGGCGCGAGCTTCCGGGATCGGACAATTTTCAAACGCACTTGGCCAAGTGGTAGGCCTACTCATCACTCTGCCACTTTCAGACTCGAGACTTGCCCCGCTTATTCCCTCGGTAATTATTTTCTTTGTTTTGGCACTACCAATGATGATCTTTTATAAAGACTCAAAACCAAAAGAGAAAAGAGTAAGCTTTCAAATTCTAAAAAGTGAAACAATAATTTTCAAAAAGAAATTTTTTACTTTTATGACATTATCATTAGCAACACCGATGTTATTGGCCTTTTTCTTTCTGAGTGACGCTGTGATCACCGCAAGCAATAATTATTCGATATATATGGAACGAGTGTTTTCTGTGCCTGACAAAACAAAATCAATACTTTTGATGGCAATACTGATCATGTCGGCCTTGGGTGGCATCGTCGCTGGATGGATAGGCGACAGGATAGGCGTACTAAAAACCTTTAAAATAATTCTTGTAGGGTGGATCATTGCGTTACCCGCTGTTGCCCTGGCTCCAAATTTTACCGTATTTATAATTACAACTGTGCTGGTGGGCGTACTAATAGGCTCCATGTGGGCAACTTCTCGCGCATATTTGAGCACTTTGCTTTCGAGCGAAGAAATGGGCTATGGCTTTTCTTTTTATACCCTTTCTGAACGTTTTTCTACCTTTCTGGGACCACTCGCTTGGGGAGGAGTAATATGGTTCTTCGGTACCGAGCCATTTTCATATAAAATTGCTATGATAACCATGACGATATTTGTTATTATAGCTTTTATCATATTACACTTCTGGAAACGGCCATTAATAGTTAGTAATTAAAAAGTAATAATTTTATGTCACTAAATTCAATTTCGCCAATTGACGGACGTTACGAAAAATATACGAAGGATTTGATTTCTTATTTCAGTGAAGCCGCATCCATGAAATATAAAATCATTGTGGAAGGTGAGTATTTGATCGCGTTATCCGAAACAAGCGGCATAAATTTAAGAAAATTCTCTCAAAAAGAAAAAGAAATTGTTAGAAATTTGTACAATTTAGGAAGTCATGATGTAAGTATAATAAATAAAATTGAAACAAAGGGATATAAAAATATAAAAGCTACGAATCATGATTTCAAGGCGATAGAATATTTTATTAAAGAAAAACTTCGCAAAACAAGCTTGAATGATGTTCTCGAATTTGTGCATTTCGGCCTGACCAGTGAAGATGCGGGCAACATCGCTTATGCCTTGATGATCGGCGAAAGTGTGGAGCATGTATATTTTCCTGCCTTGGAAGATATCGTCAGAAAAATAGGCAAGCTGGCAAAAGATAATAAAAACATTGCAATGCTTGCCAGAACTCATGGACAACCCGCATCGCCTACTACTTTTGGAAAGGAATTTAAAATTTTTGAAGAAAGATTAAAACGTCAAACAAACCAATTAAAAAATCACAAGATATTGGCCAAATTGAATGGGGCTACGGGAAATTACAACGCCCTCTCTGTGGCTTACCCTAAAATTGATTGGATAAAATTTTCCTCTTCATTAATTCCCAAAATTGGAAAATTTAGAGGAGTTCCGTTAGAAGTAAATTTATATACTACTCAAATAGAACCCCACGACAGCTATATTGAAATTTTTGATATCATGAAACGTATAAATTCCATTATCATAAATTTCAACCAGGATTTGTGGCGTTATATCAGCGACAATTGGATTAGCCAAAGACCAATAGAAGGGGAAGTGGGATCCTCCACCATGCCTCATAAAATAAATCCGTGGTTTTTGGAAAATAGTGAAGGAAATCTAGGAACCGCAAATGTTTTATTCGAATTCTTAGGAAGAAAGCTCGCAATTTCCAGGCTACAGAGAGATCTGTCGGACTCTACAGTCCTTAGAAACATAGGCACGGCTTTTTCCTACAGTCTGATAGGCTTTAAATATTTAAATAATCAATTAGGTAGAATAGCGGTAAATAAAGAAAAAGTCTTGAGGGATTTAAAAAGTCACCCGGAAATTATCACCGAAGCCATCCAGACTATTTTGCGCCGGGAGGGCGTGACTATGCCGTATGAAAAATTAAAGGAGCTCACTAGAGGCAAGGAAATCACCCTCTTAGACATCCACACGTTTATCAATTCTCTCGAAATCGATACTAAGATAAAAAAAGAACTCTTGAAAATTACTCCAGAGAATTATATAGGGTTGGCATCAAAACTTTCTTAAATATAAAATGAAACTACCGCCCCAGAGGAAGCGGTAGTGTTTTTTGTTGATATTCACGCAACTAATGCGAGGGCATCATCCAATATGCCAAAAAACGACACCATACCCAAACCCACTTACCATAACCCTGAGCTGGTCGTCGCCGATGAAGATGATACTTGAGGTATGCATCTTTGTATCCTCGTTAACAACATGGTCAACGACGTCCTTGCCCTCACTCGACGGACAAGGGAAGGTCACCGTCCTACTAGTGGTTGTCATAACTTTTAATTTACAAAAATATTTTTATACGCTAAAAGTTATGGCAACACCCTCTAAAGTTTCAAGGAACCACTTACCCATATATTATACACCCGATATGAATTCCTGTCAATTCTATTTATTTTTATATAAAGTCTGTAATATAAGGATATGTTACTTAGAATTTTAGCCTCTGTCATACTTTTACTTTCCATGCTTTTTATGCCATTTTGGGTATCAGTCATCTTAGCGTTTGCCGGCATGGCGTATTTTTCTTTTTTCCTGGAAGCAGTATTCATTTTCCTAGTCGCAGATTTTCTTTACGCCACGCCTTCCCCGTCCTTGTTTGATATGGTCTATGTTTGCTTTGGCATTGCGCTCACTTGCTTCATACTCCTAGAGACCTTGAAAAAAAAATTGAGGTTTCATTCAAGATACAAATAAAAAAATGTTTTTCCGTAAATTTAGAAAAAAAAGAAATATAAATGCGTTGGTGGATCCGGATGAGATCTTCCTTGATTCCAAGAACTTACAAAATTTTGACCGCCAACAATTTGAAGGCAGGATAGAACAGCCAATCCCAAGAATTACCATTAATTTGCTTGGCGCTTCTTTTCTTTTAATTACTTTAGTATTTCTTATACGCCTCTCCTATTTGCAGATCGAAAACGGAGATATGTATAGGGAGCGAAGCGAAGAAAATACATTGAAAAGCATTAACATCTTTACGGAAAGAGGAATAATTTATGACCGAAACATGAAAGAGCTCGCCTGGAATCAGAAGACGGATTCGCTGGTAGAAATTTCACTTGCTAGTCCTGACCCTAAAGAGGATCTGCCGTATATCCGCACCTATTTGTCTCCTGGATTTTCACATGTATTAGGCTATGTGAGCTATCCCGCGAAGGATGCGGAGGGAAATTATTGGAAAACTGAATTTGAGGGCATCAATGGCTTGGAAAAAGAATATCATGAAAAAATAAAAGGAGAAAACGGATCAAAAATGATAGAAACCGACGCAAAGGGAACCATCCATTCATTCAATATCGTGAATGCACCAAAGGAGGGAGACGATCTGGTAACTAGCCTGGACTCCAGAATACAAGCGAAATTGTTTTCATCCATCCAAGAATTATCGGAAACAAACGGATTTACAGGCGGAGCTGGAATCATCATGGATGTCCAGAATGGAGAGATAATATCTTCGACAAGTTTTCCGGAATACGATTCAGAAATTTTATCGCTCGGCAAAGACACCAAACAAATAAATGAATACATCCATGATGAGAGAAAATTTTTCCTAAACCGGACTGTTTCAGGGCTCTACACACCGGGTTCGATCATAAAGCCCTTCTTTTCTCTTGGAGCTTTGGCGGAAAACGTGATCGATCCTTCAAAGAAAATCTTGTCGACCGGATCCATCTCTATTCCAAATCCTTATTTCCCTGACCAAAAAACGGTTTTTAAAGACTGGAGAGTAAACGGCTGGACAAATATGGCCGAGGCTCTCGCGGTTTCTTCCGACGTATATTTTTATGAGATCGGCGGAGGATTCGAGGATCAAAAAGGCTTGGGTATATTGAACCTGGAAAAATATGCGAAACTTTTCGGCTTTGATCAGAAAACTGGCATCGACCTCGCTGGAGAAGTGAAGGGGACAATCCCGAGCCCCGCATGGAAACTAAAGAATTTCGGGGACGATCCATGGCGCATCGGAAACACTTACCATACCTCGATCGGCCAGTACGGATTTCAAGTCACTCCGCTCGAAGCCGTGCGCGCCACCGCCGCGATCGCGAACTTTGGCAAGATGCTCACTCCACATTTTATTATGGGAGACAAAAAAATGGAAGAAAAATTTGAAACCATAGACTTAAAAAAAGAATATTACGACGTCGTGCATGACGGCATGCGACAAGCAGTAACATACGGCACCGCTGTATCCTTGAACGTACCTTATGTAAAAGTAGTCGCGAAAACCGGTACTGCCGAGATCGGAGTCGCGAAAAAAAGGGTCAATTCTTGGGTTATCGGCTTCTTCCCATATGAAAACCCTAAATTTGCCTTTACAATCGTTATGGAATCCGGCCCAGCCATAAACAACGTAAACGCCACATCCGTCATGCGCAAACTTCTAGACTGGATGTCTGTCAATACTCCCGAGTATTTTGACCCTGCCTAGCTATATTATTTTTTCCTAATAACATTATGGCAACGGTCGTGGCTATTACGTTATTTCAAAAAAATAGGACGACAAACTAAAAGCCCCCGCCTAGGGGACTTTTTAGTGACTAAATATTAGAATTTATCCGAGCACTACTTTTCCTAAAAGCTGGTGATGGATTTATTTAGCGAGTGGCTGAAATTGCGTAACCGGCGGATGGGGTATCATCTGCAAGTGCCGCAGGAGCATCAATTGTTATTTGTCCTGTGGTACCAATACTTTGTATTGTATATCCTGTATCATAGTCCGTTGCATCAGTCCATGTCCCAACTTCTGGATCAACTGGAAGTATTGCAAGATATCCACTTATGCAAGGTGCGAGGTCATAATCAGCATCACCAATGTTAGTTGCTGTTGTAGGAACTGTAGGGCAACCAGTAAGTAACCCTTTATTATCAACCATTCTTTGCTGAAGTGCATTCAAGATGGACTCAACGTTAGCTTGTCTTTGTGATTGACGAGCATCTTGGAATCTTTTTGCAGGATTGATTGCAACGAGCACTATTGCCGCCAATACAGCAATAATAGCTATAACGACCAAAATTTCTATCAATGTAAAACCTCCTTTTTTATTTATTTTATTCATATATTTATTAAAATTACTTAAATTCGACTTGATAATAATTGCTAATAATGTATCTGATAATCTACTACAGAATCATTGATTTGTAAAGGGAAAGTTTGTTCATAAATAAAACCCTAATTGGGCACTTCTTCCCAGCGACTGACCACAAGTGTGGTGGAGTTTACGTCAACTTCAAGATTTGTATAATATTTACCATTATAAATACCTTGAGCTTCGATGTTGGTCCCGCCTCCCGAAATAGAATAAGTGCAATCATTTCCACTTACACCATCCACATCTATAGAATCGTTAGTAATCCCAGAATTACTTGCCACCTGAAGTAGGGCCGTATCCACACACGCTTCGGCAAAACCAGAGCTTGCTTGCTTGAGCTCTCCATCCAAAATATTTGAGCGGTCGTAAAATCCGGTCAAACTCAAATTTGTAGCAATTAGCAACAAAACTACGGAAATAATTACGGCAGAAAGAAGAGCGACGAATCCTTTTTGAGCTTTTAAGTTGTAGCTTTTAAGTTGTAGCTGGATCATTTGCGGATATATTTAGTGGTGGTAAAGACTTTTCCATTTATGGTGATAGTAGCTGTTATACCTGAAGGGTCTCCTGTGATCGGTGAAAAATCAAGGCAAGTTACAGAAATATTTTCTGTGGTAATAGGGGAATATCCGCCTCCATTTTCCTCTATTTCAATGTATTTTTACCGCTTACGTCATTCAACCTAATGATAGTGGGATCATAAGAAGGTTCAGTTTTTTGTATGGTCAAAATTTCCTCACATGCCGATCCGCTTATGACTGGAACAGTGGAAGGATCAACACCCGTAAGCGCCCAGTTTATTTTGCGCATTATAAAATTACCCTCATCCTGAATCGTGTTTTTTGTGCCAAGTCTTACTGAACCGTCTATCAATTGATATGCTGCGACAAAAGCAGTGCCAAGAAGCAACGAAAAAAGCGCGATGTAGATAATGACTTCAATGAGTGTGAAACCACTTTTGTTGTTTTTTATGGAGTACATGCTGAAGGTTGATCGTATATAACTTGAATTTCATCATTTGATCTGTTTGAAGTAAATATGAAATTTCCGCTCATATCTATCCCAGTACTATTCTCTGGGAAATTGTATCCAGCACAAGAAGAATACGGCAGTAAAGTATTTATATTCAAAACAAGAACCCCGATAGTTGGGTTATCTAGACCAACAAAAGCCAAATTGCTTCGCACAACAATACCAGTAACTAATGAGTTATTCGAAATACCTAGATCCCTAGAGATCACGAGACCGTCAGTCGTGCTTGCCCCATCCTGAACACTGTCCTTATTTAACACGAATAAATCATGAGCAGATGATGGATTATTGTTTTGTTTTCTACCAAGATAAATTTTATTCCCCAATGCATAAATGCTCGAACCATCATTGTTTCCCGAAGCATTATAACCAAAACCTGTGTCGTCCGGATGTTCCAAATAATCAGGACTAGAAGGATTAATATTTATAACCATAAGTTCGTGATTATTATCAGAAGTGGCTAGATAAGCAAAATCTCCTGACACAAAAATATCATTTACGTTGTGGTTTATATTCACACTCCCTTCCCAATTCGGGTCACTTGGAGTAGATACATCATAAATGTGAAATTCACTGTTTTGTGTCGGAGTACATGGAGGTGGACATGATAGATAATCCGTTCCTATATAGATTTTATTGTCATAGAAAAATATTCTTCTTCCTTTAGCTGTATTTGTTTCTGGTAATTGTCTGGTTGCGCCAGGAATTTGAGTCATTGTAGTAAGATCAATGACCTGTAATTCTCCAGTAAGTGAGTCACTTGCCACATACGCATAATTATCGGCCACATCTACATCATTTAGGCCCTCATTTAAATCGAGTTCAGCAACTAAACTAAGGGAGCTAGACGATGGAGGACTGAAACTGAAATCATATACAAAAAAATCTTTATTATGAGAGGGGGGAAATTTATTTGAAGTCACATATAGACGGTTATTTACAGCATCCAAAGCTGTAGCGCCTTGTCCACCGATAGATTCACTTACTAGACCTCCAGGATTATCATAATCCGCAGTAATACCAGAATCACAGTCTCCACCAAGTGCTAGCGCTCCAGGAATGTCGCTAAGAAAAGTAGAGAGAGTGGTGGAAAGATTTCTTGATCCCGTAGTCCAGGAAACTGTGCTTTTAGCTTGTTTATTACATTGAGTAAGATCTGTTATTTCTAAAAACTTTGTATAAATATCCTCAACAGTTGAAGGAATAGTATTTACAGAAACGTAATCCTCTCTCGAATCCGCTCTTGCTTTCTCGATCAATGCTTGAGCTTTTGAAATCGCTTCATTGTTGGTCTCGGAATCTATCGTAAGTGTCTGATTGCCGAAGGTCACCATAGCGACTGCGCTGATACACAAAATGAGCACCGCAAAAGCCATGACGATCTCTATCGTCGCAAATCCTTTATCACTTTTTGATTTCATTTTTTTAAAATTAATTTTATTTTTCATAACCTCATTTTTTATTACCCTTCGATAAACTCAGGGTGAAATTTATTAAAATTTCACCAATTGATTCTGCCTGTATCGTTTATTTCTATGGGCTCTGACTTTATTCCGTCAGTAATAATAATTGTATCATCTACTGTGTTTCTATTACCTGAGAGCTGATTGAAAATAATAGCGTGGGAATCGTCAAAGTTTGTAGAAAAATTTGATAACGTAGACAAGTTTGTATTTGCAGGAATAAGCTCATTAGTTGGTTCAGAATTGTTGCAAGTTCCTTCGCTTTCACGAAAAATAACATAGTTGGGTGAAATATAACAAACTCCATATTCCGATTCAAACATATTCGCCATCGCATGACTGCGCGCTCGTTCGAGGGCGCTGACTATCTTCGCTTCCTCGGCCTGCAGAGTACTGGAAGTGAATGAGTTGAAATTTACTGTCATGCCAAAAGCGAGGATGATCATCAGCACTCCGATCACCACCATTATTTCTACGAGAGTCATGCCTTGGTTTGTTTTAAATAGTTTACTCATCTGATTATTTTACATTTAGGTGCTGAGTAATGCCGTATATAGGCGTGATGATGGAAATGGCTATAAAGCCCACGAGGATACCCATGATTATCATTAAGACTGGCTCTACCATGCTGGATAAATTCTTTGTGAAGTCATCTATTTCTGCTTCATACATTTCCGAAAGATAAATGAGGGAGTTGGACAAATTTCCGCTGTGTTCTCCGACAGAAACTATCTGTGAGACCAAGTCAGGGAATAGATGGCGATTCTTGTTCAAGTGAGTGGATATTACCGCCCCACGAGAGACCACAGCCCCGAGTGCCTTAAATTCTTTTTTATAGACAAGATTCGGAGTAGTCTTCGCCGAGATAGGCAAGGCCTCACTCATCGAGATGCCACCTCGCAGCAGGAGGCCCATGGTGCGGGTGAAGTTTGCCATATTATAGTCTCGTATGATCTTCCCGATTACCGGCAATTTGAGAAGGAACTTGTCGAAATAGAAGTGAACAGTCGGGCTTTTCTTGAGAGTGATGATGAAGGCTACGCCAAGAATAAAAAGAATGCCGAAAGTGAGAAGGCCCCATTGGCTGAAGAAATTACTGATTGCTATGACCATCCTGGTAGTGAGCGGAAGGTCATACTTGAGGCTCGTAAATATCGGCATGATTTTCGGGAAAAGAAATACCATTAGAAATATCACAATGCCGATGGTTGCGATCGTGACTATGATCGGATATATAGATGCGCTAATTATTTTCTTGCGCAAAGCCTGTCTTTTTTTTAATTCGTCGGCTATGTACTCCAAATTTTGAGAAAGTATGCCGGACTCCTCTCCGAACTCGATAATATTGATCGTGAAATCCCCAAAGATGTGCTTGAAACGGGCGAGGCTCGAGGAGAGTCTCTGTCCGTTCATCACATTCGAGATTACGGAGTCAAGGATGGAAGCATAACCCCGTTTCTTGGTCTGGGTGCGGATCATGACCAGACTTTCTCCCATCGGTATGCCGGCTTTGATGAGAAAAGACAGCCTTTTGACAAAAAAGGTCTGATCCTTTATGGACAGACGCGTGAAATTAAGGCTCTTTAAGCTAGTAAAAAAACTATTACCCGGTCTCGCTTTTGTATCTTTTGGCGCAATTTTTTCTATCTCCTCTTTATTTGTGAAAAATTTCTTGACCTTAAAGGATGGCATTGAGGGAAGCGCAGGCATGGAAAATGAAAAGCTTTTGATATTATTTATAAATTTATTGCTTGGCGCTGTTTCTTTCTTTATTTCTTCGACTTGGCCCGTTTGAGGCAGTTCGTCACCTTTGATGAACGTCGGCTCTAATGGAGTTTCCGGATTTACAACTTCGGTTTCAAATTTTATCAATTTTTCTTCCCCTCCTTGTGGAGGAGGAGTGGCAGCAGCCGGGGTGGTGATTTCTTGTTCTACTACTATTTCCACTTCCGCAACTTCCGGAGTTTTCTTTTTCCGCGGACGCATGGTCACATCCGACATCTTTCTAGTTTTTTTGATTGTCGTTGTTTTTGTAGCCATTTTTTTATTCATGAATAACTCTTAATACCTCTTCGACAGTTGTGAACCCGTCCTTCACTTTTTGAAAGCCATCTTCGAACATCGTAGTCATCCCGTTTTTGACGGCTATTTTCTTTATTTCATTGGCGGAAGCTCTGCGCAATATGGCTTCACGTATCTCATTGTCCGCCACTAGAACTTCGTTGATACAGATCCTCCCTCGATATCCACTATTATTGCATTTTTCACAGCCCTTTCCTTTGTAGACTACGTCGACATTGAGGAGGAGCGCCGTATACGAAGTCTGCGCGAGGGCTTCTTTCATCGCATGCGTCATCTGCACTTCTTCCTTGCAGTGGCTGCAAATTTTTCTCACCAGACGCTGTCCGATCGCGAGAGAGACAGTGGAAGCGACGAGGTATTCCTCGATGCCCATATCTAGAAGGCGAGGCAGGGTAGTCGCAGCATCGTTTGTATGCAAGGTAGAGAGAAGGAGGTGTCCAGTCAGCGCTGTATTCACGGCTATGCTCGCCGTCTCGGTATCACGGATCTCGCCCACCATGATGATATTCGGGTCCTGGCGGAGAATGGAGCGGAGGCCGTTTGCAAAGGTAAGACCGGCTCGGGCATTGACCTGTATCTGCTCTATGTCTTCGACGGCGTATTCGATCGGGTCCTCGATGGTTATTATCGAAACTTCCGGAGATTTCAACATCTTGATGAGAGTGTACATGGTAGTGGTCTTGCCGCTACCAGTCGGCCCAGTCGAAAGGATCATGCCGTTAGTCTTTTTCATCGCCGTCTCTATTTTTTTCTTATCAATTTCACTGAAACCGAGATCTTCCAGAGAGGATTGCTCGTTCTTGTCCGTCAAAAGGCGAAGCACAGCATTTTCTCCGTGGTAGGTAGGCATGATCGATACGCGAAAATCTATAAATTTATTTTTTTCTCCATTCTGATTCCTCTCGTTCTCGGGAAGAATATAGCGGAATCTGCCGTCTTGGGTGGCCTGATGCTCGTCGGTGCGCAGTCGGGACAATATTTTAACGCGGGAAATTATCTCATTGTTTATAGATTTCGGAAATGAATATGCTTCGGTGAGCACGCCGTCGATTCGAAAGCGGATGCGTACGGAATTTACCAGGGGATCGACGTGGATATCGGATGCCCGCGCTTCGTAAGCTTTTTCGATGAGCTGGTCAAAAAGATTGATGATCGAGATGTCGGGACGGGCAAGTTCTTGTTCGACTTTATCTAATTTTTTTTCTGCTGTTGTCATATACGAAGCAAAATTATTTTATCTAGAAATATTTTTGAATAATTATTAAATGTAATTTCACATTATAATGGTAAAAAAAGTAAATTGCAAATGACGGATTTTTTGTTGTTTCCAAGGTCAACCCGGCTGAACTGTAAATTTTTGCATCGTGTAATAATTCGTAATTTACTACGTCATATATATACAGAAATTTCTTTTTTTTGCGTAAACTCTGTATCCACATTTTATGCACAACCATATTGACATTCTTTATGTATTATGGTAGGGTGGTTGCGTAAGTAAATTTGTGTTGATTCTTTAGGTATGTTATTTTATTATTAGTTTTGAAAGTTTGTTTTCATTAAAAGTCTAAAAAGGTCAACAATCTGATTATTAAAAGAAGTAAATTATAATTTTTATGAAAAATATTTTATCTAAGTTCGCTTCAAGTCTTGTGATATTTGCAATGTTGTTTAGTACAGTCGGTCCGTCAGTTGCTTTGGCAAATCATGATCCATTTGGTGGAACTGCTCAAACTAGTGTAGAAATTTGCCACTCTAAAGGAAATGGGAGTTACGAAAGCATATCTCCAAATGTCTCATCAACTGGCGATTTAAATGGTCATGGCGCACAACATGAAGATGACATAATTCCACCATTTCACTATCTTGATAATGAAAATGTTTTACAATCTTCTTCTGGAAGAAACTGGACTCCTGAAAATGAAGAAATCTGGGCAAACGGAGATTGTGATGGAGGAATTACTCAAGAAAATATCCCTCCAGTGGCAGATGCTGGTGATGATGAGACAATAACTCTTCCGACTGACTTCACGACTCTCGTCGGATCAGGCAGTACCGACTCAGACGGTTACATAACAAATTATAATTGGACTTTTATTTCAGGTCCTACTAATATTGATCCGACAAATACAACCAGCCCTGGCATATCTTCCTTAGAGGTAGGGGTTTATGTATTTGGACTTGTGGTCACTGACGACGAAGAAGCAACCAGTGCTCAAGACACCGTGCAAATTACAGTAAATGCAGAACCAACAGGAGACACAGCAACACTAACTTTAGTTAAAGAAGTGGTAGGTGAAGCAGATCCTACCGAATGGACACTTAAGGCAACCTATGAAAATGATAGTTCGATAGTCTACCAAGGAGCTGGAGGATTTACGGAGACCGTAAAAGCAGGAAAATATCTTCTATCTGAAATTGGCGGCCCTGCGGGATATACAGCCGACGCTGAGTGGGAATGCGAGGCTATCTCGGGTCTTTCTTACTTTGATAGTGGTAATAGGATTGATCTCACCCCAGGTTCGGTCAAGAAATGCACCATGACAAATACGTTCGATGGTAATAATGAACCTGGACCAGAAAAATCCTCAATTTCAGCTAAAAAGATTGTTTGCGACAGCGAAACAGATCTTCCAAATTGGGGAGCAGGGGACTCTACGCTACAAGAAGTTACATCAAATACTGCAGATAGATATGTTGCAGCTCATCCTACTTGTCATTTAGTAGAATGGGATTTCCAATGGTCAGAGGACGGAGTAGGTAACCCTGGAGATGGCAACTCTGATGCCGATTCCGGAGACTGGACGACTTTTTCTTCTGGTGAGACTGAAGAAATTCCTGCCGGAGAAAAAATTTGGTTCCGTGAGATACCGAGCGATAATTACATCCCATTTACCGGACAAAATACAACTCAAGATGTCTCTGCAGAATTTTATTGTGGCAGTGACGTATTGAATTACGACAACTGGGAATTTATTGATACTGTCGAAGGAGAAACTTATCACTGCGTCGGATTCAATGTTCTAAAAGAAACTCCTCAAAATGAGGAACCACAAACTTCAACTGTAACAATGTGTAAAGTAGATGATGAACAGCAACCTCTTTCTGGATGGACCCTGATGCTAAAAGGAGACGCAGTGCAAAATGATCTAAGCGTTCCTTCAAACGTATCAGGAGGTGTAAATTCAAATCCTCTTATTACTGGAATTTCTTATATAGCTGAAGCAGTCGGTACTTGGCTCAATCAAAATGGAGCAAATCCAGCTGATGCAGAATATTCAACCACAGATAGTTGGACAACCCATGTGGACGGCTATACAGGCTTCCAGAACGATATTCTTGAGCTTCAAGTAAATAGCGTATTTGATCCAAACTCAAATTGGGGAGCATACAATACTTCTCACACTTATGCTCAATCATTTATTCCTTCATCAAGCGGTCCTGCAAACTTCAGAATCTTTGATGGAACCGGAACAACTCCAAATGAAGATTGGTATGGAGACAACACTGGATCACTTTCAGTTGATATCAACGAAGGATATGCTGGTATTACAGGACAAAATGGATGTGTAACATTCAACAACGTTCCTTATGGTACTTATACTACAGATGAAATTATGCAAGATGGTTGGACAAATGTTTCGGGACTTCAATCAGTAGCCGTAGATGCTACAACGGAAACATTCACGGTAGTAAATAATTACGACGATGTTCCTCCACCAACTTTAGATTTAGGTACTTGCGGTATTGTACAATCACCGTTTCCTCAATCAGGAGAAATGCTAAACTCAACGAGCTATAGCTACACTGGTCCAACTGCAGGAAATCCAACTGCAGGTAATTCTCCAGATCACAAATGGGCTCATGTACTCAGCGCTCCAGTAGTTTGGGATATGGGAACTCCAACTTCATCTGTTTACTTGATTCCAAGTATTGACCACGAACCAGCTTTAGGTGAAGCAAGAGAAGCTACTCTTTCTGGATCAAACAATGTTTCTGGACCTTGGACAATAGGTACAGAAGGAACTATCTATAATGACGGACCTACAAATTGGATTTCGGATGACTATACGGCTCTTTGGACTTTTGACCAACCTTACCGATATATCTCCGCCACAGGAGGCAGTGCATTCTTTGCTTCAAATGATGCTGAAATAGATGCTATATGTGCACCAGAGACTACTCCAATACCAGATGATGGCGGTGGGGATGGGGATGATGGTAGCGATCTTTCTGTAACTAAAATTGTGAATGATGACACCCCGAATGAAAATCAGGAGATTACCTACACCATAACTGTAACAAACAATGGTCCGGATAATGCTACCGGCGTCACAGTAACCGACTTGTTGCCAACAGGAGTTACTTATGTTTCTGATGATTCGAGTGGAGCATATATTGCAAACGTTTGGACAGTTGGTAGTCTAGCTGATGATGCTTCAGCAACATTAAATATCGTTGTAACCGTTGACGCGGATACAGCCGGAAATACAATCGACAACACCGCAACCGCAAACGGCAACGAAGATGATGACAATACAGACAACGATTCCAGCACAGCTTCGGCTACGGTCAACGTTCCCGGCAACGGTCCGCAGAGATACACACTTACCATCACCACAAATGGTGAAGGAGACGGTGTCGTGCTCGGAGACGATATTGAGTGCGACAGCAATTTTGTCACAAGCGAGGAAAACCCAACCAATGATTGCGAAGAAGTCTATGATGAGAATACAATTGTAAACTTGTCAGCAACTCCGGACGAAGGCTCTACCTTTGACGGAAGCTGGTCCACAACTCTTGGAAATTCGGGAACATGCATCGGCAGTAGCTCTCCATGCACCGTGACTATGAACGGTAATGTGACCTTGAACGCGCACTTTGGAACAATCAGTACGAATAATTTAAATGACAACAACGGTGGCGGTGGCGGAGGTAGTTCTGGTGGCAGAAGGGGAGGTGGTAATCGTGGCGGAGAAGTTTTGGGTGCAGCGACAGATATCTGCCTTGCGACAGAGACCTATATGCGGCTTGGACACAGAAATGTTCCTGCTCAAGTACAACTTCTTCAGAGCTTCCTAAATAGCTACATGAACAGAGGACTTGCCATAAACGGAATATATGGAATCGAGACAGAGAACGCGGTTCGAGCCTTTCAACTCGCTAGAAAGGATAATATTCTCAAACCTTGGGGTATCACCGAGCCGACGGGCATCTTCTACAAGACATCCTTGGCAGAGGCAAAGAGATTGATGTGTCCGGCAGAATATGGAAATCTTCCTATCCCGACGGATCTTATCAACTGGAGCCAAAACCTACGAAACGTTCCTTCTAAGCTTTAATTTTAGAGGAATCTAGTGAATACCGACAAAACCCTGCCTCAAAGCAGGGTTTTGTTTTTTGGCATATGTGGGTTAGAATGGATTAAAATGAATAGGAGCAAATAAGTTAGTTTCTTGTTGACTTTTACCCTTAATTAGTGTATAATATATAGACATGCAAAAACTTTCAAAGTGGTTAAAAAAATATTTCATTCCGCACGAACACAATGAATTTCGGCCTCATTTTCTCCGCCACGAATCCATGCTGATATCTATCATCGTGATTCTAATTATCGAGATAACATTTCTAGCGCAAGTATTTATCGTCTTTGATAAAACAAATTTCCTCGCCGCAGTCCTGCCTGGAGTGCTCACGACACTCACCAACGAAAAACGCGCGGAAAATGATGTCCCGCCACTCACACAGAACGAACTCCTGAATCGCGCGGCTCAAATGAAAGCAGAAGACATGGCGACTAATGGATATTTTGCCCATACCAGTCCGGACGGAAAAACTCCATGGTATTGGTTTGAGCAAGTAGGCTATCGTTACACTTCGGCGGGAGAAAATTTGGCAGTTAATTTTTTTGAATCGAGCGATGTTGCGGAAGCCTGGATGGATTCGCCGTCACATCGTGAAAATATAATTAAAGCAAATTATAAAGAAATAGGCATTGGCATAGCGAGCGGGGTATATAAAGGCAGAGATACAGTCTTCGTGGCGCAATTATTCGGCACACCGGCCATAGTGACCGCTCCCACCATCGAGCCTGCCCCAGTACCACCTACACTCGTAGCTGTGACTCCGGAGCCCGCGCCAGAACTAGAACCGCAAACTCTCCCGCCTGCTCCCGCTCCTTCCAACCTTCCAATCACACTTCCTCCCACAAGCGAGCCTGAAGTCACCCCAGCTGAAACAGCTGTAGTCGTGGCTCCGACCACGATCCAAGTCTTGGGTGAAGAATCGAGAGAGGTGAAGGTGGAGAGTGTGGCCGCGCCATCTCAAATAAAATCCTTTATCCAAAAAGTCCTGACTTCGCCCCGTGAATATGTGACCTACACTTTTGCAGGCATAGTGCTCCTCGTTATCTTGGCCTTGCTTCTCATCATGTTTATCAAGGCAGAAAGGGCTCATCCGTTCATGGTAGCAAGGGGTATCGGCCTCATGGCTATTATCTTCGTCTTATTGTTCGTGAACATCAGGATGCTCCACAAAGATACACAGGTGCCAGCAAGCTCTCTTTCTGCAAACGCTATTGCTTATTAAGTTTTATTTTTATACAATACCCCTATGGGCAAAGCGTATATATTTTTGATTTCGGGTATATGGCTGGCTGTACTGCCACATCTTGGCTTTCCGTATTCATGGCAAGATATCCTGACGTCTCTTTCTGGAATCGCACTTATTGTTGCGAGCTTTATGCTGTATCGGGATTTTAAAACGCAGGGAATCAAGAAGGAGACTACCTTCGATAATTTTTCAGAAAATAATTTTAAGGGCGGAGAAGCAACAGACGAAACAACTAACTAAGCCTGAATTACTCCTTATAAAACTAGACCTAAACATATGCAAAATTTTTCAAATAAAACAAAAAATATAATTATCGTCCTCGTCATTTTTGGAGCCTTTTGGGGCGGTATTCATGTAGGAGCAATCAATGCTCCTTATATAGATAAGATTTCGCTTGCGAATAAGGAAACTGAAGTTGCAACTGAAGCTGATTTTTCTCCGTTTTGGGAAGTCTGGAATGCAATTAATGAAAAATATCCCGGAGCCGACAAAACCACCGACCAAGCAAGGATTTACGGGGCTATTTCCGGCCTTGTAGGCTCGCTAGAAGACCCGTACAGCGTATTTTTCAGCCCAGAAGAGGCAAAGTCTTTTGAGGAGGAAATATCGGGTAATTTCATTGGAGTCGGCATGGAAGTCGCCCTGAAAGACAAGATCCTCACTGTTATTGCCCCTCTCAAAGGTACTCCGGCCTACCGCGCAAATATAAAACCCGGCGACAAGATCTTCAAGATAGATGATACTATCACCACCGACTTGAGCCTTGAAAAAGCCATCAAACTAATACGAGGAGAAAAAGGCACTACGGTCACGCTCACTATTATTCGCGAGGGAGAGGAAGAACCGATTGAGATAAAGATAGTGCGAGATGTCATCAATATTCCCACACTCGATACCGAGCTACGGCCTGATGGCATTTTCGTGATCAAACTTTACAGCTTTTCTGCAAACTCTACCAATCTTTTCTACAACGCGGTCAGAAAATTTGCCGAATCTAAAACCGACAAATTATTGCTGGACTTGCGAGGCAACCCTGGCGGATATCTTAATTCGGCGGTAAATATATCGAGCTGGTTCTTGCCAAACGGAAAGATTATTGTCACCGAAGACTATGGTGAGGACAGGGAGCCAGAAATATTCCGGAGCCGAGGTGTCAATAAATTTAGTGAAAATCTGAAATTTGTAATCCTGATAAACGAGGGCTCTGCTTCAGCTTCCGAAATCGTCGCTGGTGCCATGCAGGACCACGGACGAGCCAAGCTCGTCGGTAGCCAGAGCTTCGGCAAGGGCTCCGTCCAGGAAGCAATAAAGATCACGCCGGACACTCTGCTCAAGATCACCGTCGCAAAATGGCTGACCCCGAACGGAACTTCTATTTCAGACAAGGGCCTGACCCCTGATTATGCTGTCGAGATCACCAAGGAAGATCGAGAAGCAAAAAAAGATCCGCAAATGGATAAAGCTGTAGAGTTATTGCGTAATTGGAAATAAAATATGAAAGTAATTTTTTTACATGATGTACCAAGAGTGGGAAAAAAATACGAGACAAAAGAAGTGAACGATGGTTATGCCATGAATTTCCTATTACCAAGGAAGCTCGCCATCACCGCCACCAAAGGAGCGCTAGCAGAGCTAGAAATGCGCAAGAAAGAAATCGCGATTGAAAGGGAAGTGCAAGAAAGCTTACTTTTAAAAAATCTGGAAGCTATAAAAGGCAAAACTATCACTATAAAAGAAAAAGCTGACGAAAAAGGGCATCTCTTTGCCCAAGTTCACAAAAAAGAAATTAAGGAAGCGATGAGCAAGCAGAATCATGCGGAAATCAGCGAGGAATTTATCGTCCTCGAAAAACCGATCAAACAAATAGGGGAATTTGAAATCCCCATCTCCATAAAAGGTAAAAAGTCTTCGTTTAAACTTGTGGTGGAGAGAATCTAGCTCATGGAAGAAAAGACAATTTTTCAGAATTCAAAAGGAGAGAATCTTGCTGGATTGCTTTCCGATGTTGGAAAAGACAAAATAGCTGTCCTTTGCCATGGGCACTCGAGCGGAAAACACAATAAATCTTTTGAGAATTTGGTGCCCATTTTAAACAAAAAAGGTATTTCTACTTTACGTTTTGATTTTTATGGGAACGGTGAAAGCGACGGAAAATTTGAAGAGTCAGATTTATCTGAAAGTATTGATGACACGTTACAAGCTATAAAATTAGTTAAAGAAAAAGGTTTCAAGAAAATAATTTTATTGGGAAGTAGTTTTGGCGGATTAAGTTCGACAATCACTGCATCTAAGTCTAAGGATATATATGCTTTAGTCCTAAAATCTCCAGTTAGCGATTACCACGAGGTCTATTTAAATAAATATGGTAAGGCTGGTATTGCAGAATGGAAAGCTAAAAAAACAAATTCTTCATTACCCAATGTAGGATTAATACTTGATTATTCATTCGTAGAAGACTATTTAAAATACGATGCTTACAAATCTGCAAAGAAAATAAAAATACCTACCATGATAATACACAGCGGTGCTGATGAAACTGTACCTGTAAGTCAAAGCAAAAAATTAGTAAAAATAATCCCCAACGCAAAATTGAAAGTAGTCGAGGGAGCAAATCACCGCTACGAGGAGGAAAATAATTTTAAGGAAATGCTAAAGACAATAACTGATTTTTTAATAACACAATAATATAATCACTTTACTCAACTAAAGTTTGCAGATTTGACATAGAAACGAAAACCACCCAAACGAGCATGGCTTCGTGTCGGGTGGTGAGTTTTTCCTTTCTTAAGCGTGATACAAGGAATGAGGCTGTTGTCTTTTCCTTTTCTTCTTGGGTCGCTGGAAGAAACGACGTTGCAACTTTTCGTAGAATGCAACAGAGATGTCGTATCTATCCACCATTCCTTTTCCACTTTTCCCTGGCGGACCGAGCAAGATTGGACCACGTATTTCTGCTCCAATGATTGAACGAAAGAAACCGCGTTGACTCTTGATTTTCTTGTAGCATGAAGGACAGCAGACGTGTTGCTTTCTTGCTTTTCCTTTTTTCGTCCGCGGTCCCACAAGAATCGCACCATACTGCATCAATTCTTTCATGCAAGCGACAAGATCGCATATTGGCTTAATCACAACAAACTCCTTTGGTTAGGGGTTGAACTTGTTTACTTCACTTACATATTACACGAGTTTTAGTTAAAAGCTAGCTACACCAAATTAACTATTTTATTGACCTTGCCTTTGCCGTTGAATGAAGTTTTGCGTTTTGAGCCAAATTTGACTATGCCGTCTTTTAGGGCAAATAAGGTGTGATCTTTGCCCATACCGACGTTTGTACCAGCTAAAACGGTCGTACCACGCTGTCTGACGATAATAGCCCCAGATTGAGCCTTTTCGCCATCATAAAGCTTAATACCTAGGTATTGCGGGTTTGAGTCTCTTAAATTTTTGGCGGTACCGCCAGCTTTTCTATGTGCCATATTGTTTTTATGTTAGAATAAATACGTAATAGATTACGTAATCTATTACGTAATAACTATATATCAGGACATGGAAAAAATCAAGCAATTTGTACAGAGTGAGAAAGGGAAGGATATAATGGTAATTATTATCGTTATTTTGGTAGGTTTGGGCTCATTTGAGCTTGGCCGGCTGTCCAAAGATAGTGCCTCTTCAGGCATAAAAATAGAGTATCCGTCGCAGGAAGCCAGCGTCATTTCTGCCGTAGAAACTTCCAGCTTATTAGAAAATACGAAAATTTCTCCTACAGTTTTAAATCCAACTGCTAAAAATTTCTTCGCTTCAAACAGGGGAAAGAAATATTATTCTGTAGGATGTTCTGGGGGAAAAACTATCAAGCAAGAAAATAGGGTTTACTTCGCCACCAAAGAGCAGGCCGAAAACGCCGGATATGAGCTTTCGAGCTCATGTAGATAGACATGATTGATAAAAATCAAATTTATGCTTGAGCAAGAAAAAAATCATATTAAATATCTCACAATAAATGTAATCATCCCGATATTTCTCACATGTTACTTTTTGGGACAAGAAGTCTGGAGATTCACTCATGGTTTGACAGACGAAGGGGATCCGATGAGCTTTTTAACCCTTTTTCTGGCGGTATTCATAGCACCGACAGTACTCTTGATGGATCTGTATTCGATGGCAAGTGACTGGAAGCCGGAAATAGGATCCGATAGTTGGCAGCTCAAATTCTTTTCAAAGGTCTTATACTTCGTGCTCGGAGTAAATTTTTTCTTGCATTTGATTTTCTAGAGAGAATCTTTTTACAGATGGTAACGCTAGGGAAGGTACCGAAATGAATATAAGATGCATGTCGCACAATATATGTTTGAGACACTATAAAGCATCTCAAACAAGCGCGGGTTGTACGAGCATAAAATGTCGTACTTTATACAGTTTACCTACTTCACACTATTAAATAGATCCAGGAACCATTCCCAGGCGTCTTTGAGCCAATTTATTATCTCTACCCAAGTAAGATTGAAGAAAGATAAAATTCCGGAAAAGGTAACGCCGAAATAACGCATCAGAAAGAGGACAACTATAATAATTATTATAAGCTGTAAAAAACCGCCGTTCTTATTTTTTCCGCCGTAGGCGGACCAGCCTCTCCCTGGTATTTTTATATTATTATTTTGCATAGATATATTTTATCACACATTTTAAGGTTGCGGTACATAAAAAGGCAAATAATACATCGGGTCAAGATAAGCGTTTGTAGCTGCTATAGGCTGTTTTAGGATCTTTCCAAGGCAAGATATACTAGGCACAGTAGATACATTCACTCCGCTTGACACATACAAGGAGACGTGTAAATGAGGTCCAGTGACCCTTCCAGTGCCTCCGGTATAGGCTACAACCTCTCCACGCCGCACTTTTTTACCTTCTGACACTTTTATGAGAGATAAGTGTCCAAAAGTGCTAGAAAGCCCGTTGTTGTATTCAATAAAAACCCATTTCCCGAAAGAAACCCCTGGACAGATGCCATCCGTATCCCCTATCCCTTTGACTACGCCATCTGCCATGGCAAAGACAGGTAGTGGAGTCCGCGCCCTGAAATCAGTGCCGCTGTGACCGCTAGCATAGGTCCTATGAGGCCCGGTTTTTGCTCCGAATTCCTGGGTGACAAAGACTCTAGCAAGTGGCCAAGAGAGGACTCCTGCATTAGGAAGCTTAGACGGATCGAGAATAAATTGAAGCTCCGATTCAAAATCACGCAATTCTTTCTCAAAAGCTAATTTCTTTGCCAACTGTTCCTGGACCAGCTTCTGATAATTTGCTTCGCTGTTCTTTGTCTGAGCTAAAAGCTTATTTTTCTCATTAGTGTTCTGGATGACAATTTTTTGCTGGTCTACCAGTTGGGCCTTCAGTCTGGTAAGTTCGTTCTTGGCCTCGATGGTTTGTCCGCGGGTATCTTCTAAAACTACTTTTGTGTTCCGGAGCATTTTGATATTATCTCTGATACTTTCACGCACCGTGACCATATTTTCGATATCGTTCCAAATAATGGTAAAATCTTCGTTGGAAAGAATCTTCTCGACAAAGCTCTCGCTCTCTAACTCATTTATTTTCCGCATGTCGAGCTCGATCGAATCCGTATTGACTATGATGGAGCTTTCTTTATCTCCGATGTCGCTAGTTAGATTTTGTATCTGTAGGCTTGTCTTGTCTATTTTATTTTGTGTTACAGAAATATCCGCGTTCAATTTCTTTTTGGTGATATCAAGCTGTTTTAGTGAGACACTTAAGGAATCTTTCTGTTTTCCTAATCCTTCTAGTTCGAGCTGATAAGCCCGTATTTCTGCCTCTAATTTTTCTATATCTGCGCTTTTTTGTTCGATCTTATTCCTTATTTCCCCGGCTGTTTCTGCATGTAAAAAAACAAAAGGAATCAAGCCTAAAATCAACAATAGTCCTGCAAAAAATACAGAGCTAAAAAGCCTTTTGTAATCTAGATAATGTTTCATTTTTTCCTAAAATATAGGCGATAATAAACGGATCGGGTGAATTGTCGAGTCCGGATAAGGCATAGCGTACTGGATGGAGCAGCTCTCCCCTTTTCGGAAGCGTTTCTGCGATCAGCATCAGAGCGCTTTTGACATTTTCCGCGGTAAAGTTATCCTCATCGATATTTTGGAGGGCTTGGACTGCCAATTTTAAATTGCTGGTAGTTTTTTCTGGAGTAGAGTTCTTGTACACTAATTTTTCTTTAGGCACAGAAGGTAGATTGAAAAAGAAATCTAGCTCTCCCCTTTCTACCATGTCTTTCACTTCTCCCCATTTTGAAATTCTTTCAAAGATTATTGGGACTAATTTCGGATTTCTCATGTCCTCGCTCAAAAATTCGAAAATATTTTTTTCAATTTCTTTTAGCGGAAGCAATTTCATATGCTCTTTATTCATCCAGTTCAATTTATCATCGCTCCACTTGGCACCCGAACGCTGGATTTTGCTTAAGTCAAAAACTTTTATTAATTCTTCTGGTGTATACACTTCCCTTTCCCCTCCCGGGTTGAAACCAAGAAATGCCAAATAATTTATCATCGTTTCAGGCAAATATCCTTCTTTTTTGTAATCCAAAATATCTTTCGCACCATCTCTTTTACTTAATTTTTTTGTTCCTTTTTCTCCAAGTATTGGAGGAGTCGTAACAAAAAAAGGCGGAGTGATGCCTAGCGCTTCGTATACCGATAAAAATTTCGGAGTTGAAGAAATAAATTCCTGGCCCCGCACCACATGGGTCACCCCCATTTCGATATCATCGACAATATGCGCAAAATTGTATGTCGGATAGCCGTCGCTCTTGATCAGAATAAAATCCTCCAAAGCTTCTTCACCCGCCGAAAGGTCTCCCCACACCAGATCATGCCACTGCGTGCGTTTCTTTTCGATAATTTTGAATCTTAAAGCTCCTCCGTCCGAATATGCGAAACCTTTTTCCAAAAGTCTGTCCGCGTATTTTTTATAAATATCCAAGCGTTCTGATTGAATACAAAAATCATCCCAATTCAAGCCGAGCCATTTTAGTGATTCTTTAATATGCTCAATTGAACCTTCCACCTCCCTTTCTTTATCAGTGTCTTCAATACGTAATATAAAAGTACCCTGGTTTTTACGAGCCAAAAGCCAGGCATAAAGGGCGGTTCGCACCCCTCCCACATGCATAAATCCCGTCGGCGACGGCGCAAATCTAGTTACAACTTTTATGTCGGACATGCTTACATAATAACACAAAACTCAACCCCCTTGTATTATTCTCCTTACGGAGGCGTTGCCTCCGTATGTCGAGTTAGATCCCATTCATTTTCTCCTTCGTCAAGGGTCCCACGATGCCGTCCGGAACGAGTCCGTTCTCGATCTGGAACAAAATAACGGCAGCTTTGGTTTTTGGGCCGAAATTTCCATCAAGAATTAAACTGAGGTTCAGTTTGGCATTCAAGAATCTTTGAAGATCTGTAACTGCTATGCCACTACCTCCATTCTTAAGAGTGGCCAGACCGAAATTGTAGGAAGGAGTGTTCTCGTTTCCTGTCTGCAGAGGTGGACTTCCTGGAATGTTCTCAGGAACAGCTGGACTGAAAGGCAGAACAATATGCGTGGTGCAAGGCAGTCCAGTCACAGCGCTGAAGAGATCCCCAATTGGACAGACGGCGGGAGGAGTTGAAACGCAAGACAAGCCAGTTACAGCGCTAAAGATATCCCCCGCTTGGCAGGCTGGAGGTATGATGTTTGGTGGAGGCGGAGCTATTGTGTTTCTTCTGCTACTACCACCACTACCAGAGGAAGATGTAGCTTCACTCGTCGTAAACGTACCATCCGCCGAATAGGCGGTACCAGTATCGTTCGTGGCATAGGCGCGATAGTAATACAAAGTTCCGGCAGTGAGCCCGGTACGAGCTTGGGTGAAGACTCCTGTGGTAGTGCCTCCTTCGGCAACACAATTTGTCACTGGTGATGAAGTGGTGTCAAGGCATGTACCACGAGCGGAGATGGAGGTAGGAAGGCCGAGAGAGGTGACATTTCCTCCCAAGGTGACGGTGGTTTCAGTGACTGATGTAGATGTGGGAGTGGTGACGGTGGGGATGACACACGCTGGTGTCGGACCTCCAATAAAACAGCCGCTGTTCTCTGATGAGAAAATTGTAGTTTCATCATATGTGGCACCACTAACATCTACTTCGGCTCCGTCAACTAGGACGGTCCAAGGTGTAGCGGTGAAGTCGCGAGTGGGGCTGGTGGCTGAGGTGTAGCGGCGGGTGAGGGTGCCGGAGACGGTTCCGTTATTTTCGGAGAGGTCGCCGGTGAAAGTGGCATCTCCGGTAATGGTTGTTCCGTCTTCGTTATTACTGTCACCATTAAATACAACGTCACCTGTAATATTATTAGTATTACTAGTAAGACTATTAAATGTAACCAAGTTAGCAGTAATTGGCCCTTGATTGGAACCTCCCAAACCCTCTGTTCCAGAAAAAGAAACAGTGTCTGCCGTAATCTCCCCATAATTACTAGAGTCGACAAATACCCAGTCAGTAATTGGCTCGTCACTTGCCCCCACTATTGTTCCTGCTGTACCCGCTCCCCACTGCATATTAAAGCCAATAGTAATAGTTCCCGACCCGTCTGTGTAGGTGAATTTGGCTTGGCCGGTGACTTCACCATTGTTGTAGCTTTGGTCGTTGAAGGTAGCATTGCCTTCAATTATCATACCCGGGGCATAATCAGAATTGAAACTGACCCCGTTGAATTCTGCGTCACCCAATACCGCTCCTTGGTTGTTTGTACTGTTTTCACCCGTGCCGTTAAAGACCCAATTGATGATATCTTCGTCCTCTGCATTTTTGGCACCAGTGGCAATTACTCCAAAATACAAAGGTCCTGGTAAATCCGGTATGGTCATAGTCGTTGTACCCGTTACATTCATGTATGTAGCTGTGCCACTTACTATGATATTTGTGGAGAAAAGACTCTCCGTATCAAAAATAACATTTCCAACTACTTCGGGGGGATTGGAAGGATCATTGCCGGCTCTCGAATCATCGTTAAAGGTGACATTACCGGTAATAACGCTATCACCTTCGCCAAGAAAAACACTATTTCCATTAAAAACCGCATCACCAGTAAAGGTATCAGCGATAGTAGTCCCAAGCTCAAAACTCACCAATCCTGTTATTGTGAATCCATTGTTGTCTATATCAACATCACCATCGGCATAGTTTACGGTAATGCAAGTGTCCGTCGGTCCGAGAGGATCAAGAGGGCCCTCAGTTCCTTCTCCATCTCCGATGTTTTCTCCGAGAGTGTAGGTGCCGAGAGCTTCAATCTCTCCGCAAGTGGTTATTGGAAAATCAGGATCTAGGGTTGCTGCAAATGCCTGTGAAGCAAAAAAGAAAGGAGTAATTAAAATTATTCCAAAGATGAAGGTGTGTAAAAGTTTTTGTGAATTTGAAAATCTATTTTTAGAGGGAGCTTTTACTCTCTCTCTCTCTCTCTCTCTCTCGATTCGTGCTTAAAATTTTGAACATATTGCATATTGTTTAACTATTTCTTTATTTCTAATTTTTCTACACGAATAGTTAGATTTTCTATCCTTCTATTGTAAGATACCCCATCCATATTTAAACTTGCGACAGTTTCTCTGAAACGTTTGTTGTCCTCATGAATAGCTGAAATTTCTTTCAGCATTAAATTTGAAACCTTGGTATTACTAGAAACATCTTTCCTAATATCATTCACATTTTTCTTTACACCTTCAATTTCATTTTTGAGACCTTTAATGTCATCTTTTGTTGCCATTCTTGATTCAATACTTTCAAAACCATTATTCATCATAATAGCCAACTTATCAATTGTCATTTTTTTAGTTTCGATTTTTTTCTTCATATGCTTCTATTATATCAAAGACAATCTTTTACGCAACATTAAAATTTATTTCTAACGGGACTCGTGACTCAAAGCAATATCCACCAATTCTCTAGCTATTTTCATGGCGGCATCCGGCTTATGGAAAGCCTTGGCATTCTCTCTCATCATTTTATATCCCTCTTTGTCTTCTATTATTCTTTCTATCTCCGAACTTAGGATATTTGCAGTCATATTCATTTCTTCTACGACACTGCACGCTCCAGCACGGGCGTAATTGAAAGCATTTCTTTTCTGGTGGTCCATATTCGTATTGGTTATCGGTATTAGAATAGACGGCACACCCCAAGATGCTATTTCAAAGAGCATCGATCCAGCGCGGGATATGACAATAGTCGCCGCTCCGGCAGCCATTTTCATAGACAGCGGATTTAAGAAAGCAGTAGATACATATCGAAGTTTGTTTGGATTCCTCGAAAGCACGACTTCCGCCCGATCCACGACCATTTTATAATTTCTCACTCCGGTCTGGTGAATAACCTGATAATTTAGGAGGAGTCTCGGCAATGCATCCAAGACAGTATTATTGATAAGTTCCGCACCTTGAGAGCCACCCAAGACTAGGATGACGGGTAAGCTAGACTCCAGCTTGAAGTACTCTAGAGCCTCATTTCTCGAAGCCGGATTTTCAATCTCGGTCCTAGTCGGTTGCCCTGTCCAGGCAATGCCTTTTTTTGGGAAAAATTCCGCCGCTTCGATAAATGAGACTGCGATCTTTTTAGCGAAATGTCCTGCCCATTTGTTCACTCTACCGGGAGCTGAATCGGATTCGTGGATGACGACGGGGATACGCAAAAGTCTGGCAGCAAAGATCGCCGGGAATGAAGCATAGCCACCTTTGCCAAAAACAACATCGGGGAATATCGAGAACATCTTGTAAATAGCGTTTACTGTGCCAAAAAAAATTTTAAAAATGTCCAAAAAATTCAAGAAACGACCTTTGAATGAGGTACGAGTCCGCATCTTGCCGGCACTTATTTCTTCGTAGATGAGTCTATTTTCAAAAAGCATTTCCTTGTCATAAGGGCTGTCCGAAACATAATAGAGCTTGACGCTCGTTATGTTTTCATTATCCACTATCTGATTTACTTTTTGAGCGACAGCAATAATGGGATAAAAATGTCCCCCTGTTCCGCCACCTGTAAAAACTATTTTCATATGATCTTATATAAATTAACTTTTTAGGCCTCTCCTCTCCCGCTTCGAGTGGCAAACTTCGATACGTTTAATATTATACCTGTTGCCGCAAGATATATCATGAGCGCAGTACCACCTTGGCTCATAAACACCAACGGCACTCCCGTCAGCGGAAAAACTCCGGTGACGGAGGCTATGTGCATGAAGGATTGCACCGCAATTAGTATAACAATTCCGGAGACCAAAAGTCTACCGAAGGCATCTGGAGAATTGTTGGCAATGCGAAATCCGCGGAGAGTAAAAAGTAGATAAAGAAATATGGTGCCAAACGCTCCGATAAAACCGAGCTCCTCGCTTAGTACAGCAAAAATAAAATCTCCTTGCGACTCGGGAAGATAGTTGAATTTTTGAATACTTTGGCCATAGCCACGTCCGAAGATCCCTCCAGAACCGATCGCGATGAGAGACTGCTGGATTTGATAAGAAGATCCCCTCGGGTCCAAAGATGGATCGACAAACGTCTTCACCCGCTCCTGGAGATAAGGCGTGAAAAAAACTAGAGAGCCCAGGGCGATGACCAGGATCGCCCCGGTCCCGAGGAGATATTTTAGGGAAGCACCGGAGATATAAAGCATGAAAATTCCGGTCATAGAGATCAAAATGATGCTTTTATGATCGGGTTGGAAACGCAGAATTATTGCGATAAATAAAAGAATTATGCCAAGAGGCAAGATCTTATATTTAAAATCATTGGTTTTGTTTTTTGCCCAAGACAGCCAGGAAGCAAAATAAATAATGAAACCAAATTTTAGAAATTCTACCGGTTGGAAAGAAAATCCGAAGACAGAGATCCATCTGGTCGCCCCAGTGTTCTGGTTTGTGCCGAGTCCGGGTATGAAGACAGCAATGGTGAGAAGGATTGAGATAATAAAGAAGAACAGAGAAAATTTTCTCCAAAACTTATAATTGATCTTGGAGCAAATAAACATCCCTATTAGTCCGATGCCGAGACCAAGAACCAACTGGCTATAGAGAATAGAACGAAAAAGGTCCTTATTTTTCGCATAATCCCCCAAGGAAGCAGAGATAAATATGGCAACTCCAATAGCAAGCAATAGTCCGACAATTATCAAAAAAAATCTGTCTATCTTTTTACCTTTCATTTCATGAAGGGTCATCGGCTAATAATTGCTAAAATTATGCCTATAATCGCAAACACAATCGACAGAATCCAAAAACGCATAGTGACTTTGTAGCGCGACCATCCCATGGCCTCAAAGTGATGGTGGAGCGGCGCTAGCCGGAACAATCTTTTTCCCCCTCTCATTTTTTTTGAAGCTATCTGTAGGATTACAGAGAGCGATGTGATGACGAGCGGCATAGCGATAATCGGCAGAATGAAAACTGAATCCGTCAGAAATGCGAGCGTAGCCAAGGTTATGAGAAGACCCATCATGCCGGTCTCTCCCATATAAAACCTGGCGGGAGGAATGTTGAACCAGAGAAACGCCAAAACTGCCCCAGTGATCACTCCGGAGAAAGCAGCGATGTCTATCTGATTGTTGGCAAATGCTATGGCAGAATATGCGGCAAAAATGGACGCGAGCACTCCCCCCGAGAGCCCGTCGATACCGTCTATGACCCCACCGGAAAAAGTCGCGAGCGCGACGATCACAAAAAATGGAATGATCAGAATGCCCAAATACATTTCCCCAATAAATGGGATTTGGACGGAGGTCATACCTAATTTATAAAAAAACCAGGCGCCGATCATGAGAGCCATGCTGGTGACCAAAAGGACTTTCCACTTGCGCCAAGCCTTATCGTCGCGAGCAAATTTACCGGTGCCATATATCTGGATGAGATCATCCCAAAGCCCGATAAGAGATCCGAAAAGCAGAGTAAAAACCGGTATCAAGGTCTGATTACGGCTTAAAAAATTCAATTTGGAGCTGTTCTCGGATGGAAATAAACTGGAAACTAGAAAAAAAAGTAGCGTGGTTGAAAGAACGGAAATCCAGATGATCATTCCCCCGACCCGCGGAGTATGGAGTTCCGCATTTTCATTATGAATTTTTTGAAAATCAGAAGTAGTCGTCTCGGTCCTCGAATGCCTTTTCCACATTTTGTATTTATAGAAAAAATGGGTAGCGATCGGAGTGAGAAATAGTCCTAAAAAAAAGGCAATAGTAGTCGGCAAAAAAATTTTGATTAAGCTCAAATACATTTGTCTAATATATAACTTATACAATGTTATTGGTTCACTCCCTCGGAATAATAATCGAGCTTATTATTCCTCACTCGTTGCCAATAATAGCATTTTTTTGATTAAAACACACCAATATGCTATTGTTTTCAAGTGAATAGCGCAAAAAAACATATTTTAAACTTTCTATTATCTTTGATAGTATTTTCTTTGATATTCCTCATATTTACACCTTATTTCACAACAGATTTCTTGGATATAAGACAAGAACGAGAAAATGAAGAAAATTATCAAAAATTTTTAAGGGAAGAAGCTCTTAGAAAAATAAAAGAAGCTGAAGACAAAATTTATTTAACTGGTAAATTTGATCCCTCACAAAGAGAAGATTTTATCCTGATACCACCTGAATACACGATAGATCAAATGGATCAATATCAGTTGTATTTAAGAAAAGAAACATACACCGCATATTTACAAATGCAAAGTGTCGCTAGTTTTGACAAAATAGATTTAAAAATAGCTTCAGCAACTAGGAATTTTGATTATCAAAAAGAACTTTGGGATAATCAGTGGACAGGCATTACAATTATTGATGGAAAAAATTTATTAAAAAGCATACCTGATGAATTAGAAAGATTTAAGAAAATACTGGAATATAGTGCTGTGCCTGGGACATCTCGCCACCATTGGGGTACAGATATAGATATAAATAACGCAAACCTTACTTATTTCAGATCTTCAGAGGGGAAAAAGGTGTATGCATGGCTTGTCAAAAATGCTCCCCTATTTGGATTCTGTCAGACATATAATTCGAGAGGAAATATCAGATCAACAGGCTACAATGAAGAAAAATGGCATTGGTCATATCTGCCTCTCGCAAAAGATTTTACAAAAAGATATAAAGAATTAATAAAAGAAGAAGACTTAAAAGGATTTTTAGGAGATGAGTATGTTTCCTCTGTTGATTTAATCAACAACTATGTTTTAGCTATCAATCCGGACTGTATTTGATTTAGCATTAGTGGACGGCCGTCTGTTATTGCTGTGTTCAGATTTTTATCTAATAACACAATGACCACGGCCGTTGCCATTAGGTTATTTCATATTTTATATTTCATTTTCTTCCTCTAAACTTTTAGCAGCAACGTTTATAGAACTAGCAACTTCAGCGTAATCCGGCAATTCTTCTACTCCCTTTATGCCCATATAAGACAAGAGTTCAAAACTTGGCTTATAGATAAAACGTCTATTGTCTTTTGGATCAACAATTCTTTCTATTAATCCACGAACAGATAAAGCTCGTAAAGTAAAACTAGAATTCACTCCCCTGATATAATCAATCTCCGCCCTACTCACTCCATTTTTATAAAGTACGATGGAAAGTGTTTCCAAGCTTGCCTTTGAAAGTTCTTTATTTAATTCTTCTTTTTGTAAATCCTCAATGAGTTTAGAAAGTTCTGGCGCAGTACCCAGCGTTATTTCGTTATCCTTTTCTTGCAACGTTATTCCCCTATTCGCTAGATTTTCTTTCAAATTTGCAACAGCTTCAAGAATTTCTTCTTTTGAAACTTTCAAAATATCCTGAAGTCTCTTTAAAGAAACAGGCTCCCCTTTCCAAAATAATATTGCTTCTATCTTTTTTTCTATATTCATAAATTTTTAAATTTCTTCTCGTTTTTCTAACATAATGTCATGGAAATTTTCACTTTGGGTAGCATCCATAATCCCCTGCCTGACAAGCTCTAGCATAGCAAGAAAACCAACTATCATAGTGACTTTTTCTTCTTTATTGTTGCTACTGCCTGTAAACTCTCTGAAACTCATTTTTAAACTATTTTTAATTCTATCTGCTAATTTATCCAGCATTTCTTCTATGCTGATGACTTTTCGCACTTCCACTTCCGGTAAAAATACTTTTTTAGGCATAGCCCCTAACACATCGCGAGCGAAAATCATCATGCTGTCTTTGGTAATTTGCTCATCCGGTAAAAATACTAAAGTTGAGTTCTTTCTTTCGAGTGGCGCAAAAATTATTTTCTTTCCAAAATTGCTTTTTATATTTATTCCTAATTTTGTAAAAAGTTCGTACAAACGCAATCTCTCTTCCAGACTTTTTATATCACTCTGTTCTTCTGTTGTTAGATCCAAATTCGGCAAAAGTGATTTCGATTTAATCAAAATCAAAGTCGAAGCCACAAGGACAAAACTAGCAATCTCCGCGGGAGGAATCGAATTAGAGCCACCCAATTCGTTCATACGCTTGAGATAATCTTCTGTCACCATCGCAAGCGAAACGTCATTAATAAAAAGCTTACGCTTTTCAATCAACTCCAAAAGTAGCCCAAACGGCCCTTCGAAACCGGTCGTTTTTATTGTATAACTCTGATTATTTTGGCTTTCCACCCTTATATGTTAACATTTCTTTATGCAAAAGAAAAATACTGCCAAGAACGTCCGATTGTCTAGAAATGTTGTTCCTATAGAATACGACATACAGTTGAAACCAGATTTACACAACTTCACATTTCAAGGTATTGAAACGATAAATATTTCTATCTTAAAACCTACTAAATCATTAACCCTCCACTCAAAAGAACTAGAAATTGAGACAGTAGAAGTTTTAATTAATAAAGAGAAAGTTTTCGGCAGAATTTCTTATGATGAAGAAAAAGAAACAGCAACTTTTTTATTCCAAAAAAATATTGCTAAAGGGAAAATAAAATTAACTTTAGTTTTTAAGGGTATTCTCAATGACAAAATGCGAGGGTTTTACAGAAGTAAATACAATATTTCAGAAAAAGAATACCACATGGCCACGACGCAATTTGAAGCCACAGATGCGCGGAGGGCTTTCCCTTGTTTTGACGAGCCGGCGCAAAAAGCAGTCTTCCACGTCTCACTCATAGTTCCAAAGGGCAAAACAGCCATTTCAAATACTTTACCAGTTTCGATTGGTGAACATGATGCTGGATATGAGATTATAAAATTTTCCCCAACTCCTAAAATGTCCACTTATCTTTTGGCATTTATTATTGGTGACTTTGAATATTTAGAATCTAAAACAAAAAACAACGTGCAAGTCCGCGTTTTCACCACTCCGGGTAAAAAACACCAAGCAAAATTTGCCCTTGACTGCGCTGTAAAAACTTTAGAATTTTATGATAAATATTTTGACATACCTTATCCCCTGCCAGTCCTCGACATGATAGCCATTCCAGACTTCACTTCTGGAGCAATGGAAAACTGGGGCGCAATCACATACCGCGAATCTGCGCTCTTGGTTGATGAAGATCATTCTTCCCTCTCAAATAAACAATGGGTGGCATTGGTCATCGCCCACGAGATAGCTCATCAATGGTTCGGTAATTTAGTAACGATGGAGTGGTGGACGCACTTGTGGCTCAATGAAGGCTTCGCTTCATATATAGAATATCTAGCTATAGATAAACTTTTCCCAAAATGGGACATCTGGACCCAATTCTCCACAAACGAGCTCGGCACAGCTCTTAGACTAGATTCTCTTCTTCATACTCATCCGATAGAAATACCAGTGCATCATCCTGATGAAATTGGCGAAATATTTGATGAAGTTTCTTATTCCAAAGGAGCGTCAGTTATCCGAATGCTTGCAGATTACTTGGGAGAAAAAGATTTCAGAAACGGCTTGCGATATTATTTAAAAAAACATAGTTACAAAAATACTGAGACTGTGCACCTTTGGCAAGCTTTTGAGAAAATTTCCAAAAAACCTGTTGCACAGATGATGCATAATTGGACGAGCAAGCCAGGCTATCCTGTAGTGCATGCAGAAATGATAAAAGGCAAAATAAATTTCTCTCAAAAAAGATTCTTTGCAAGTCCGATATCAGCAAAAAAATCAAAAGACCCACGCCATAGCGGGGCAAGTAAAACTAAATGGGAAATTCCAATAATTTTTAAACAAAATAAAGTAAATTTTGGCGAAGCGGGTTTTTATCGCACGGCATATTCTAAAGAACTTTTAGAAAAATTAAAAATACCAGTAGAAAATAAATCACTGTCTGCTCGCGATAGGCTTGGTATTATTAGAGACCTTTTTGCCCTTGCTGAAGCAGGGACTATTCCTACCACGGATGCACTAGAATTCTTGTCGGCGTATAAAAAAGAAGATAATTACACTGTCTGGCTGGAGCTTGCAATGGGCCTCGGACGTATTGAAGCTCTCCTCCCCGAAGACGGTCTTCGGGGAAATTTGAATAGATTTATTTTAAATTTATTCTCTCCCCTGGCTATAAAATTAGGCTGGAAAAAGAAGAAAAATGAAATGCATACTGACACCCTACTTCGTTCACTTGCAATTTCTCGCGCTGGACTCGCTGGCAATAAAAAAATAATAAATGAAGCAAAAAAAATCTTTGTTAAAATGCAAAAAAATATACATGTACATCCAGATATCCGTAGAGCTGTATATTTAATTATCGCCAAATTTAGCGCAAAAAAAGAGTACGATATATTCATTAAAAAATACAAGAAAGAAACTCTACATGAAGAGAAAAACAGGATCGGCGGCTCATTGGGAGATTTCCGAGATAAAAAGATATTAAAACACACCTGTGAATTCGCCTTCAGCAATGATGTGCGGACCCAAGACACCATCGGTATCCTCTCATCTGTGGGAGTAAATCCTATGGGACGGGATATCTGGCTAAACTTTGTGCAAAAAAATTGGAAAACGCTTGTAACGCGTTATGGCGACGGCGGGCATACGCTCGCGCGACTAGTCAAAGCCATAGCTGGCAGTGCAGAGGAAAAGCATCTAAAATCTTTTAAAAAATTCTTTACCACCCACGATGCCCCCGGCGCCAAACGTTCAATCCAGCAAGTCCTAGAGCACCTCGAAGGCAACGTCGCATGGCTTAAAAGGGATGGGAGGGAAATAGAGAAGTTTTTGAATAAAAATTGACATTATGTCATTAAAAAGTAAGATGATTTTGGGTCTCCTGATACAGGCGAAACATGACAAAGGGTCTTAATTCACGACAAAAGGTTTTGGGTTATGACTTACCAACATGTCACTCCCTGTATTCGCCGCTCCGGTATCGGTCGACGATAAAATGGATGTGATCCAATCATGAGCGGGCCAAACAGAATGGCCCGCTCTTTTTATTTTTTATCTATAAGATTTTTAATCTTTCAAATACACTTATTTTAATTAATTAAAGTTATCCACACCTCACTCTTTACTTTAGTTGACTAAAGTAGCTTTTTTTATCATTTCAATTCTAGGGATATCTTTCCCGCTTGAAAGTTGTGTTCCCTCGTAAACAACTTTATTTCCAGTTTCTTTGAAACCAAATTTTTTATAAAATTCAATTGCATTAAAATTGTATTTTACAACTACCAACCTAATACTTAAATCTGACCCTAACCATTCAAGTCCTTTTAGCAATAGTTTTTTACCTAAACCACGTCTTTGGAGCTCTGGTATTACATACATCGCATCTATTTCTCCATAATCTTTAAATTTCAAAACTTTACAAAATCCAACGATTTCTTTTTTATCATTTTTAAAAACAAAAGTATGTACAGTATCTTTATTTTCAATAATTTCTTTTCTCCTTGTCGCCAAACTTTCTGAATTAAACCAATCGATAGCAGAAATATCTTCAGTCGTGATCCCATATTTTTCATTTGGATAAATCTCAAGCCAAGCATCTTTCACAATAGCTCTTATCGCTTCTACGTCTTCAGGCTTCGCATCTTCTATCTTGAAATTTTCTTCTTCTACATTTTTTAATTCATCAGATTTCATACTTTATTTACTTACATCAATCTTCGCCGCAAGAATAAAATCATTTTCGGAAAGTCCGCCTATAGCGTGAGTGGAAAGTTCGAGCAGAACTTTGTTGTAATGTATATGAATATCTGGATGGTGGCCTTCTGATTCGGCAATTTCGGATACAGAATTAACAAAATTTATCGCTCCTATAAAATCTTTAAATTTAAATTCCTTAGAAATTTTTGCGCCTAAGCCAAATTTCTGGGAATTTGGACTCTGATCTTCTGTCAATTTCCAGCCAGATACCTCACTCATATAATTCAAAATCTCCTCATGATTTAAAGGCTTCGCTCCCCCTTCACACGGCACACATTTTTTATTGAGTAGATCCATTTGAAAAATTCTCTCGCAATCTAGCAATTTGATAAATACTAAATACGAGCACTATTGCCGCAATCCATTGGGTGACAGAAAGTATTGTGTGATTTACAATAAAATCTAATAAAATAGCTACAAAAGGAAAAGTTAGCTCCAAAATTGTGGAAATATGTACAGGGGTTTTTGCAAGTCCTTTGTAGTAAATAAGAAGCGCAACCATGCCTGTAGATACAGCGATAAGTGCTAAAAATCCAAATTGAGAAATATTTGGAATGGCCAAACTTGCAACTTCTGCATTATGTCCAAATAAAAATAAAAGTGGCAAAGCAACAACTAGAGTAATCAGAAATCTGTAAAAAGTACTGACTTTGAAATCCACTTTTCCTAAAAGCATTTTGGAAAATGTAGTGGAAGACCCCCAAGCAAAGGCCGCACCGAGGGCATACAGGGCGGCGATAATAGTCCCCTCACCTGTTGCAAAATTCACATATCCATTTTTGAATGTCACAAAATAAGCAGCTACTAACGCAAGCACTGCCCATTTTATGTATCTCTGGTCGAGCTTTTCTTTCAAAAAGATTCTTGCTGTAGTGATGGCAAATATGGGCTGAAGTTTTTGTAAAAGAAACACCACTGAAATAGAAATAAAATGTACTTTGCCAAGAGCAGTTGTAAACCACAATGTCCCAAAAAGCCCACTCAAAATTGCAATTAAAACAACGAGCCACCATTCTCGGCTGGAAAGTTTGGTTTTGAAAACATACTTAAAAACAAATGGAGATAAAATTATTAAGCCAATCAAATGCTCGAAGAATATTATAGTAATTGGCGGTAGTGAATATAAATGTTGACGAATCAGCCCATCAAACGCCCAAAGCGTCGCTGCAATTAAAATAAAAATAGGACCTGTGTAATCTTTTAACATAATTTTAAATCTTCTTTAATCTGCGCTATTAATTCTGACTCTGTATAAAATTTTTTGTATTCTCTCAAAAAACTTTTTGTTTCTAAAGTCACTTCTTTTCCATATGCATCTCCACTATACCCTATCAAATGTGCTTCTACTTTATTCTTTGATTCAATTTTGGGCCCTATCACAATTCCCGCTTTGTATTTCTTTCCATCTAATATAGCACTCCCTGAGTAGACTCCTTCCGCATAAATCCCCTCTTGTTCAGTTTCCAAATTCACTGTCGGAAATCCAATTTTTCTGCCGTATCCATCACCTATTATAACAATACCCTTAATTATATAATTCATTTACTTATACTTATTTATATACGTATACGAATACGTATATTTACTCTGAAAGCCTAGTATCTATGCGAGTCATGTCTCTAGGAAACGCCGTCGCTTCTTTGACATTAGTAACCTCAAGCATCCTAGCAGTAAAACGTTCCAAGCCAGTAGATGACCCAGCGTGCGGAGGCATACCAACTTTGAATGTTTGTAGATAATATGAAAACTTTTCTGGATCCATGCCCCTTTCTACGATACGTCTTACGAGGTCTTCATGATTATGTATTCGTTGCGCTCCGCTGTTTATTTCCAATCCTCGGAAAAGCAAGTCGAAACCGCGAGAAAAAGGTGCTTCACTTGGTTCTTCGTAAGTATAAAAAGCGCGCTTCTTTGTGGGAAATCTAGTGATAAAAACAAAATCAGATTTAAGATTTTTCTTTACGTATTCACAAAGTTGACGTTCATCTTCCGGTGACATATCGTTAGTGTCTTCAATAGTGCGATTAAATTCTTTCGCAACAAGATCTTGTGCTTCAGCTAAAGTAAATATTGGAATTTCAGCAGGAATTAGAGGTACAGTCGTATTAAAACGCGTAAAAATATCGTTATGCAATTTCCCTACAGTATTCACAGTATCGCGAACAGCATTCTCAAGAACTTTCATAGCATCTCTCTCGTTTTCAACAAAACCCATTTCAAAATCCATCTGAGTTATTTCACTCAAATGTCTAGTCGTTGCACTTTTTTCAGCACGAAATACTTTAGCAATAGTACATGCACGTTCAAAAGCACCAACCATTATTTGTTTATAAAACTGCGGACTCGTCGCCAAATATGCTTTATGATCCTTAAAATAATCCACTTTAAAAACAGCAGACCCGCCTTCAGCATCCCCTCCCACAATCCCCGGAGACATAAATTCAGTAAATCCTTGAGAACGAAGTGAAGAACGATATGCTTCTAAAATGCTGGATTGCATAGTAAAAATATCTTTTGAACGTTCTGAACGTATCGTGTATGGAAGATTGTCGAGGTGAGTATCTAGGTTCACTGATTCATTAAGTTCAAAAGGTATCTCAGTAGTCTTTGAGAGAACTTCAATCCCAGTCACTTCCAACTCCACATCCCCATTTAATGCCCCAGCTTTTACATTTTTCGGTGGACGTTTATTCACAAGACCAGTAATTTTCAAAACCCATTCAGGGCGAATTTCTTTTGCTTTTTCTATCACTTCCGCCCTGCTAGGCAATGCCACACATTGCACCTTTCCAGTCATGTCTCGCATATCAAAAAACACCATTTTCCCCTGATCCCTTCTCACGTCCACCCACCCAGCAATAATGATTTCTTTACCTGTATTTTCCTTTAAATCTTTAATATATATTCTGTTTTGCATATTAAAAATAGTTTATCACAAACTTTAAAATAAAAACAGTATAAAAATAAAACGGCGGGCGCTCTCAATGAGAACGTCCGCCGTTTTGCGTCTGGCTATGGACGCGATATTGTAGCCATTTGGTTAAGCCACTGACTCAACCAAAACTCGTCGAATAACGATTTCTCCAGGCTTGCAGGGAATTTTAAGCCTGACAAAATCTTTTGGCACCCACACAGCAACCGTCATCCAATCCTGCGGTTTATGTGGAATAGAGATACCGATCGTGTCTCGTTTGACCGTTACCCCACTTCCTGTTTTAAAATCCGCGACGAGCTTGAATTTTTCTGGCCTGGGTGTTGTAGAGATGCTTTTCTTTTTCACCCTCACATCTGTCAAAATACCAAACGAGGGTCCACTGAGTAGTCTGTTGCTAATAGGCATAAGTTTTTTGTTTTCAACGACCAAGTTTATTGTTGTACTACTATCCCCGCAAAACGAGAACACCAGCCCTTCCGAAGGCTGGTGTTTGAGTTGTAAGTTTTTGTTTTAAGTATTTTTACAGCGCAAATATCAGCCTTCTAAAGTTGTGGCTAAAGCCGAAAAAGAAATAACTATTTGCTTGTATGTTTTTATTCACGGTTAGAATATAGCATATCCACACAAAAATGCAAGGATTTTTACGACACAATTTTCTTTACTGTTGCATCAGCTAAAATTTTCATTGTGTCATAGATTTTTATATCATTATGTTGAGGCATTAATAATTGCAAATCTGTGCAAGCTAAAATAACATGCTCAACTTTTCCTTTAGCAAAATCTTCAATTATTTTTATTAATAGCTCTCTATCTCTATTGTCATATCTATTTGAAACAAGATTGTGAATTAATTTTCCTATTTTGGCTTGCTGAAGACTGTCAGGCGTTATTTGTCTAATTCCACCCCTTGTTAAGAATTTTTCATATAGTTTATTTCTAATTGTTATCGGAGTGGCTATAATCCCAACTTTTCCTACTCCTTCATTTTTCAGAAATTTAGCAGTTTCCTCTAAAATACTCAAAACAGGAATTTTTACTGCATTTCTAATATCATTTATAAATACATGTAGAGAGTTACATGGTAGTACTAAAAAATTAGCACCAGCTTTTTCTAAGCTCTTTGCGGAATCAATAAGATATGGTAAACATTTTTCCTCTCCCACTCCCTCAGCAATTGCACTCTCTTCTATGTTAAATGGTAAAGGAATACTATTTATTAAAATATGTGGATAATTAATTCGATTTATTTTTCGACACGAGAAAATTAGTTCTAAATAAAATTCAGACGTTGTTTCTGGTCCAAGACCACCAATTATTCCTACAGTTTTCATAAATTTATGTTTTATTAGATTTTAATAATACTAATATTGGGTAGGCGTTGCGCGAATATCGCGCAACGCCCCCAATTTTTTCATCGCTAATCACATTGCATTTGCTCGAGCGATGGCGAGCAACATTCCCCGAGCTTTGTTTCGAGTTTCCTCAAATTCACCCTCGGGTGTTGATTCATGAACAATTCCAGCTCCAGCCTGCACATATGCCTTGCCATCTTTTATGACAACAGTGCGAAGTGCAATACAGGAATCAAGATTGCCGTCAAAACCAAAGTACCCGACAGCTCCTGAATAGACACCCCTCTTGTCTAGCTCAAGCTCGCTTATGATCTGCATTGCACGAACTTTGGGTGCTCCAGAAACAGTACCTGCAGGAAAGCTAGCTCGCATAACATCGTATGAACTAAGACCATCTAATTTCTCCCCAACAACGTTTGACACGATGTGCATGACATGACTAAATCTCTCAATCTGGAATTTCTCGGTCACCTTAACTGATCCATATTTTGCGATTCTGCCAATGTCATTGCGTGCCAAATCAAGAAGCATCACATGTTCTGCTTGCTCCTTTGGATCTTCGAGAAGCTCTACTGCAAGCTCCGCATCTTTTTCGGGAGTTTCACCCCGTTTTCTTGTTCCAGCGATAGGACGTATCTGCACTTTGCCGTCTATGCATTTCACATGCACTTCAGGAGAACCTCCGACAATCGAAAGTTCATTTCCAAAAGTAATGCAAAACATATAGGGCGAAGGATTGACCATCCACAGTGTCCGATAAAGATGAAGAGGATCTCCTGTGTATTCCACTTCAAACCTTTGAGACAAGACAACTTGTATTATATCCCCAGAGAGAATTAACTTTTTCGCCTCTCCCACCATTTCCTTGAATCGTCCTTCTGTGAGATTGCTTTTAAAACTAATTTCAGGAATTTTGTTTTGATACGAAACATAAGGTAAGTTTGGGGGCTTCTGTAGACTATTTGCAAGCTCCACCACTTCCCGGCAAGCCTTCTCGTATGCTCCAGCGACATCTCCATCTGCAATGGAAGCGTTGGAGATGAGATACAAGCGACGCTCTAAATGATCGAAGCACACTACTTGCTCTGCAATCATGAAGATATTCTCTGGAGTCGCTAGAACGTCATTTTTCGCTACCTTGAGTTTCTTGGGTTCAAAGGAACAAACGGCTTCGTAACCCAAATAACCAACTGCCCCTCCAGTAAATTGAGGCAGACCAGTAATGGGCACGTAACGATACCGACTCATGAAACGTTCTAATTCCGAAAGAGGATCATCCTTCACTTCAAAAGTCTGAATGTTTCCCCCTTCGGTAATAGTGATAGTCTTTCCACTACTGCGAAAAATAACGACCGGATTCCTACCCACAAATGAGTACCGCCCCATTTGTCCCGTCCGTTCTGCAGACTCAAGAAGAAAAGAATACTCCGTCCGAAGTTTCTGAAACACTTGGACAGGGGTGTCGTTATCAGAACTTAGTATCGCAAACACTGGCACAAGGTTACCTTTCACCGACAAATTCCGAAACTCTTCCAAGCTCGGAAAAATTTCAATTGAATTAGTTTTCATAACTCTCCTGTTGTTGAATTGTTAAGGTTTACTATCAAAGAACTAAAAATGACGCTCGTGCGCCACTCAATGGATTCCTTGTTTTAAATAGAGTAAAAAGAAATCAACAGACAGACGCAAAAGCCGAAAAACTTAAGCTTTTTACGCCCCACCATGACTTCCCCTTCCTTGTTTTGTTTATTTGAAATTTGTTTTTCATGTTTTTATATTTTCTCACATAAACACCCTTACCTCTGTATCTATGTACTAGTACATGATAACATAGTAAAAAAATAATGCAAATTGCATTGGGGATAACTTTTATAAAACTGTAGGGTGTTAATTCTTTATTTACTTAGTTTCTTCAACATTAAGTGGAAACCTCCATTTTTATTGCGAAGCTCCCGAGAGCCACGAGTTACGGTACTTATACCTAAACCTAAATCCCCTGCTACCGACCGATGAGTCTCGCCTTTATTTAATTTCTTAACTATTTGCCAGCGCAAAGCTAAACCTTCAAATTCTGCTGGTGTTAGAACATCTGTTAAAAATTCTTTCATGAGATTTTTATCCCCATGAATCTTAGAAAAAACTTCAACCAGTTCCTGTTTGTATTCTGGAATTTTTTTACTAATATGTTTCATATTTTAATAAACTTTCACCCCGATTTTCTCTCTTATCTCATCCATCTTCTTTGAGGCGACTTTTTTAGCCTTCTCCCCTCCCTCTCTTAATACCGCGAGGGCCTTTGGAATATCCTTGGCAAATTCTTTTCGCCTTTCACGTAGTGGTGCTATAAATTTCTCCAGATCTTCTATAAGCATTTCTTTGAGCTCTTTATATTTCCCCGCTTTTTCCTCATAAATTTTCTTTAATTCATTTTCATTACGAAAAAGCTTGTGTATAGCAAACACATTTTGTGGAATTCCCCCTCCAGAATCAGTCACGATGCTCATCACGCATTTCTTTATCTCTTCATATTCGGCGAAAAGCGGGATGGTATTGTTGTAACTCTTCGACATCTTGCGCCCGTCCGTTCCCGGGATGACCGCCATCTCTTTCATGATCATCGCCTCTGGCAATTTGAAGGTTTCCCCAAAAGTATTGTTAAATTTTTCGGCTATGTTCCGGGAAATTTCCACATGTTGCTTCTGATCGGCGCCGACAGGAATTATGTCCGGATTGTAAAGCAAAATATCAGCCGCCATCAAAACCGGATAATTGAAGGTCCCCACATCAATCTCTTTATTTTTCGCTTGTGCATCTTTGAAGGCATGGGCGCGCATGAGGTAAGGCATAGTGGTAATAGTGTCAAAAATCCAACAAAGCTCGGTGTGCTCCGACACATCCGATTGCTTAAAAAAAGTGACTTTTTTCGAGTCGAGACCCAAAGCTAAATAGTCAAGCACGACATTTATTATATTCTCCTTCATTTCTGCTGGATTGCGCACTGATTTCATGGCATGATAGTCCACAATCAGAGCATAAACGTCGAATTCCTCCTGGTGGCTTATGAGTTGCTTCATCATGCCAAAATAATTCCCGATGTGAGGTCTCCCTGAAGGCTGAATTCCCGATAAAGATATTTTTTTATTCATCCTGGTTATTTTAGCATAAAAACCTTCTTTTTGCGATCTTGTCCACATATTAATAACAGTTTTAAGCACTTTCGGGAGTTTTACAATTCGCCGGCTGTGGTAGAATAGCCCTATGGTCAAACTGGTGCCGAAAACAGAAAAAAAAATTGAGCCAAATGGCAAAAAAAATAATCTACGGATCCCTCCTCAGAGTCTAGAATCGGAACAAGCGGTACTCGGATCTATAATGCTCCGCAAAGACGCAATGCATGAAGTGGAAGACATGGTGACGCCAGAATCTTTTTATTCGGAAAAGCATAGAAAAATATTCCAAGCTATGCTCGATCTCGCAAACAAGAACGAGCCGATAGATATGCTGTCGCTCTCCACCAAGCTCGGCGAACAAAAATTGCTTGAAAGCGTCGGAGGCAATGCTTATCTTGCGGAAATAGTGAATGTTGTTCCTTCTTCTACCAATGTCAAACATTACGCGGATATCGTGCAAAAGAAATATGTCTTGAGAAGCCTAATCGAAGCGGCAGACTACGTGTCCGAGCTCGCTTTTGAAGAAGGCGATGACCACATGGATGACATACTGGACCTAGCCGAAAAGAAAATTTTCAGCGTCGTATCATCTCCAAAGAATCAGAAATTTGTAAATATGAAAGATGCATTACCAGAAGCCTACGAACGATTGGAAAAATTACACGAACACAAGGGTATGCTTCGCGGACTTCCGACGGGATTCAAAGATTTAGATAATATGCTTTCTGGATTACAAAAATCTGATTTAATAATCATCGCTGCGCGTCCAAGCATGGGTAAGACCACTCTCGCACTCGATATTGCACGTATGACTTCCACGACTCATGATAAATCTGTGGTGATATTTTCTCTTGAAATGTCTTCTCAACAACTAGTGGACAGAATGCTCTCTGCTGAAAGCCGGGTGAATGCGTGGAATTTACGTACGGGACGCATTTCTGACGAAAAAGGAGATTTTACTAAACTTCAAAATTCGCTCGACAAACTCGCAAAAGCGAAAATTTACATTGATGACCAGGCCGGAAACTCAATAGTGAGAATGAAAGCGCTCTCTCGCAGACTGAAGGCAGAAAAAGGCCTTGACCTCATTGTCGTAGACTATTTACAACTCATGACAACTTCTAAAAATTATGATTCTATGGTAAATCAGGTTACAGAAATAAGTAGATCATTGAAAAGTCTTGCAAAAGAGCTGGACGTGCCAGTGCTTGCGCTTTCTCAACTTTCTCGCGCAGTAGAGTCTCGCGGTGGTAAGCCTAGACTGTCCGATCTTCGCGATTCAGGATCCATAGAACAGGATGCAGACGTCGTGATGTTTCTGCATAGAGATGACAAAGGAAAAGATGAATCAGAAAAAACGAACATTGTTGAAATTTTGATTGAAAAACACCGAAATGGTCCGATTGGAAAAATAGAACTTTATTTTGATGAAAAAACAACCACATTCCAAACTCTGGAAAAAAGCAACCTTAGTGAATTCGCTCCATCAAAAGTCAGAGGAGATTTAGATGCATTTTAATGCTAGAATCAAGAAATGGACATCATAGACAAGCTAGCTGAAGTCTTCAAGGAATTTCCAGGTATTGGAGAAAGGCAAGCAAGGCGCTTTGTTTATTTCTTGATGGGGAGAACTCCCGCGTATAGTGAAAATTTGTCTAGTCTGATAACAGATTTAAAAAAAGAAGTGGCGCAATGTAAAGAGTGTTTTAGATTTTTTATTTTGTCTAAAAATGAGAAGCTGTGCGACATTTGTAGTAATACAAATATAGACTCCTCTACCCTCTTGGTAGTAGAAAAAGATTCTGATTTGGAAAGTATAAAGAAAAGCAGAGTGTATAGTGGTAAATATTTTATTTTAGGCGGACTCGTGCCTATAGTTGAAAAAACAACTAAAAGCAGAATCAGAATTGACGAGTTGAAAAATAAAATAAGAAAAGAAGAAAAAAGTTTAAAAGAAGTAATTCTAGCATTTTCACTAAGTCCCCAAGGTGACCATACTGACCAATATGTCCGAGAACAGCTAAAAGACATAGCCCAAAACCCCGCCAAAGACGGGGCAGGCATAAAAATATCTTCTTTAGGTAAAGGCCTTTCCACCGGCACCGAACTAGAGTATTCAGACAACGATACTATCAAAAACGCGCTAAAAAATAGGCAGTAGAATTATTCTTTTTTTCGAGCTAATTTAATAAGTTCTTCAATAACCCTGCGGTCTGCAGGAGGAGTTGTTAATTTCCATTTAATAGAATCTTGAAAGATCTTTTCCACAACATCAAGAGTAATGCTATTATTTTTCCCTTTTTTCTTATCTCCTCGAATTATTTCAATGAGTCTTTCTATTACTACCCGTTCTTCAGGACTCAAAAGCCACTGAATAGAATCATGATACATCTGCTCCGCAAGATCAACGGCGACATCATCATCTGTCCTTTCTCTTTCTGTCTTATCTGTATTATCTACATTATCTAAGTTATTTTCTGCATCGCCTGCATAATCTGCCTTTTCTGGAGGCATCTCTTCTTCAGGAGCAATAGTTGTCCCTCCAAATTTTTCACCCATAGATTGATTATATCACAAATGGTTAACAATCAACCATAAAAAGAAGGTAAAATCCACCTATCCCATCAAAATCAGCTCGATTTTGCTAGATTAGGGGTGTTTTTGAGCTAAAACCTCTTTATTTTATCTCAGTGATTTTTACCTTGAAAAATGGCTGACGGTGGCCATTTCTGCGTAGATAGCGAGACTTTTGTTTATATTTTACTACGAGAATTTTGCGGGCGCGTCCGATTTCTACGATTTCAGCATCTACTTTTGCGCCTGTGATATACGGAGTGCCTATCGTGGTGTCTTTTCCATCATCAACTAGCAAGACCTTATCAAATGAAACTTTTTCCCCTTTTTGGTATTCACCAGACTTTCCACCCTTTATTTTTTCAATAGAAACAACATCCCCCTTGGAGACCTTGTATTGCTTTCCGCCTGTTTGTATTACTGCAAATTCCTGTGCGTTCATATTGGCTTATATTATACGATATTTCACAAAAAGGCAAGAGTTTGTTATAATAGTTACATGATGCAAACAAAAATTATTGAAAGGTATTTTTTCTTTGGGCTACTATTAGCAACCTTCGTTTTCACCTTTTTCATCTTCCGTCCCCTCTGGATAGTCATCGTTCTAAGCATTTCCTTTTCCATAGTCCTGTATCCTGTATATGAATGGTTCATGAGAAGGAGCTTACCGAGCTGGCTGTCGAGCCTTTTTACCGTAATAATATTTGCAATAGTCCTTTTGGGGCCAATTTCCGGCATCGGGGTTCTGGTATTCAATCAGAGCCAAGGAGTATATCAGGCGGTCGTGGGCGAACAAAGCGTCGGTTCATTTATCGAGTCCATTGACAGTACCATCCACAAAATACTTCCTGCTGGGGTTGCCTTTGACGCCAAAGAAAAGATTTCGGATTTTACGTTTTTTATTTCTAATAATGTGGCAAAGATATTCAGCGCCACACTTTCCGCTTTTTTCTCTCTGGTGCTTATATTTTTGTCAATTTTTTATTTCCTCAAAGATGGCGCGAAATGGAGACAAGCTATAATAGAACTAAGCCCGCTCGCCGACAAAGACGACAAGAAAATAATTTCTAGGCTGGAGCGGGCCGTAAATGGCGTCCTTAAGGGATATTTTGTCATCGCAATTATCCAAGGAATATTGATGGGCGTCGGATTTTCCATTTTTGGAATTCCAAACGGAGCGCTCTGGGGCACAGTGGCTGCGATCGCATCTCTAGTTCCCATGGTGGGCACCGCCTTCGTCTCCGTACCAGCCATGATTTTCCTTTTTGCGACCGGAAATGAGCTCGGAGCCTTGGGCTTCCTTATCTGGTCTGTTGTCGTGGTAGGCATGGTTGATAATTTCTTGAATCCCATCATCGTCGGCAGTAAGATCAACATACCTCCGCTTCTCATCCTATTTTCCGTGTTGGGAGGCATCGCTACCTTAGGACCAATAGGCATCCTGGTAGGGCCGCTCGCAGTTAGTCTCTTGTATACCCTCATTTCAATTTATAAGAATGAATTCAGCCAAGCTCCCGGTTTGCCTCAATAAATATGTCAGTTAAATTTTATAATACTTTATCCCGAAAGAAAGAGAACTTCTCCCCTATTCACAAGAAAGAAGTTCGGATGTATACCTGCGGACCGACGGTCTACAATTACACCCACATTGGTAATCTGCGAGCCTATGTTTTTGCTGACGTATTGCAAAAAACTTTAGAGTATTCGGGTTATGAAGTAAAAAGGGTCATGAATATCACCGACATCGGGCATCTTTCGAGCGATGCGGATTCGGGCGATGACAAAATGACAAAAGGACTCCTGCGGGAAGGAAAAGAATTGAATTTAAAAAATATGAGAGGGCTCGCGGAATTCTACACGGAAAAATTTAAGGAAGATCTGAACAAACTCAATATAAAAATACCCAGTCATATTTATTTCGCAAGCGATCATATAAAAGAAGATACCGAGTTGATAGGAAAGCTCGAAGAAAATAAATACACATACAAAACGAATGACGGGATTTATTTCGACACGTCCAAGATGCCTGACTATGGAGTGCTTTGGGGAGGAAAAAGAGAAAGAAATGAAGACCATGCCAGAATCGCCGAAAACAAGGAGAAAAAAAATCCTGAAGATTTTGCTCTCTGGAAGTTTAATGAAAAAATCGGCTTTGAGTCTCCTTGGGGCAAGGGTTTCCCCGGCTGGCATATTGAATGCTCGGCGATGAGCCTCAAATTCTTGGGAGAGCAGTTCGATATCCATACCGGAGGCATTGATCTTATTCCGACACACCATACCAACGAGATAGCTCAATCAGAATGCGCAACCGGAAAAAAACCTTTTGTCAGATTCTGGATGCATAATGAATTTGTCGATACTGGCTCGGAAAAAATGTCCAAATCAGCGGGTAATTTCCTCAAGTTAGATAGCCTAAGCGAAAAAAATATAAGCCCCACAACCTACCGCTTTTGGCTGTTAATGGCTAGTTACCGGACCAAGGTAAACTTCGTCTGGGAAGCTCTGGAAGGCGCAGAAACAGCCCTAAAACGCCTTTTTAACCTCTATTTGGAGCTAGGAGATGAAATAGGACAGATACACCACGAATCCCAGCATAAATTCAAAGGATTCATCACAGATGATCTCGATACTCCGCGCGCGCTTACCGTACTTTGGGATGTCTTAAAAAACGAAAGTATTTCTCCTGCTGACAAAAAAGCCACAGTTTTGGATTTTGATAAAGTACTTGGATTAGGCTTTGCAGATTTAAAAGAAGCAAAAGAAATTAGTATACCAGAAGAAGTTTCAAAACTAATAAAAGCAAGAGAAGAAGCCCGCAAAAATAAAGATTTCCAAAAGTCCGATGAACTACGAAAAGAAATAAATTATCTGGGGTATGAGATAAAAGATACAGGAGATGGGCAGAAAGTTTCTAGGATTTAGAATTAAAAAGGGCGCCCAAATGTTCGAGCGCCCCCTTTAGGCTAATTGAAACTTCTAGCCTTTTCTCCAGCCTTTCGCAAGGCGGAGATCCAAGCATGTTTGCGCCGATTTTTCTGGCGCAAACGTGCTGATAGTTTTTTGTACATGATGTTATCCTCCTTTCGTTAAGGTTTTGTTGTTAGCTGATGTTGTTGTTAGTTTTTTCGATTTGCATGAAGCCACTCGAGCTCTCCGAGCAATGTACTCGCAGTTGCTTTGATTCCGGCGCCGTCGCCGGTGATTTGGTTCCTGCCAGCGTAGTTCCAGGTGATGAGCGTGTTTTGCTTGCCACACGGAACATTGCCAAGAAACTCAGACTGATCCGGCTCCGCGAATTCACCAATGATGTCCCAACCTTCTTTCCGAACATAAAATCCCGGAAAGCACGAATAGGTTTTGCTTCTTGGCTGTTTAACCATCCGTACGATGAAACGGAATTTTTTTGCTCCGAGTAATCGCAAGATTTCCGTCTTGCTAAGTATCGAAGTGCTGAACTCGTCCGGAATCAAAGGCTCTCGAAAGATCCCTGCAAGATTTCCGATGCCTGACGTTTTCAAGATCGTATCCCATGTCTCTCCACGGAACACTTCTTCCAAACCAGATCCACCCTCGGTAAGCCCTTCCTTGGTAGCCTCTTCCAAAGCCTGCTCCCAAGGCACCCCCTCTGCTGTTCGGCTGAACATGAAGCAAAGGGTTCCGTTTGGAATTGTCACGATCTTCCTGAGGCCAAGCTGTGGCGTCAAGATAAGGTTAAGCATTCCACTCGGCCCTCCCGCTGTGGTGGTTATACCCATTTGCGAAAGATGGGGTTTGATCTTTTCAGACTGGTAAGCATTTGCACACTTTGCCGCGATTGCAACAGGTTTGCCCGCCGCAAGACTTTCAAGTGCGTAGAAAACTTCATCGTCACCCCCACCTTCGCTAGGGATTGTGATAGCCACGACATCACTCTCCTCCGCTCTCTGGCGGAATGTGTTTTTCGGATCGTTTCGTCCGAAGAAAGAGGTCGTGTGACCCCTTCCGTGAGCCTGTAAGGCAAGCTCATTCCCGATCTGGCCTGGGCCAACATCTAAAATTTTCATAGAACATTGCCTTTCGTTTTGGTTTTTTGAACGGTTTCTTATTGATAATCTAGCATTGCCTACAAGAAAGTCAACACGGAACTCTCTGCAAAAATCACCCTATCCCATCAAAATCAGCACGATTCTTACAGGATTAGGGTGTTTTAGGGGGTAAAAACAGATTACGGAGAAATTGTTGTTTAAAAAATCTTTTTGCGATATAAAAAGTAAATCATTACAATATTCGCAATTATTAGATACAAACCGAACGAATAGATGGTAAAAGACCAATTTTTGATAATTAGTAAACCTAAAATATTATTAAAAAGACCTGTGATGTAAACAGAAGATGTTTCAGATTCTGGAAATTTCCACCCTTTTATATAAGTAGGTACAAAGGCCAATAGATCGCTTAGTATTGCAAAAATAATTGATACTGCTAGATTGTGAGTCAATGCATACAATACTAATGCAAGTATAGAAAATATTCCGCAAAATATATCAAACGTACTCAGTTTCCAGTAGGAGTTTTTCCTAAAAATTGAAAATATAACTACCAGCAATGGTCCAAAGCCAGCCATGAACACAGGCAATACCGAGAGCCCTGCTCCGGCTTTAAGTTGAAAAAATACACCGAGAAATGGGCCGAGTAGCCATAGAGTCCAAGAAACTAGATTTGGTCGAGTAGTGCCAAAAAAAATATTTTTAATGTAAAGAAAGATGGATACTAGACCTACCACCACCCCGATATATATAATATTCTCTGGTAGCATGGAGCTATATTCCTTCCTTTTTGAGTTCAGCTATAAGTTCGCGAGATTTGCGAGAAATTTTTGAAGGAAGTTTGATGTTGAGTTTGATAAGGAGGTCGCCGCGCTTATTTTTCGCCCCCATCGGCACACCTTTGCCTTTCACTCGAAGAACTTCGTTTATCCCCACGCCTTCAGGAATAGTCACTTCGATATGTCCATCCAGAGTTTCTATTGGATATTTTGTCCCGAGGAGTGCGTCAGAAAGTTTCAAATTCAGATTCATTACGATGTCGTGGCCATCGCGTTTGAAGACAGGGTGCGGGGCAACGTTTATCTTGATATAAAGGTCTCCTGCTGTTCCTTTGGAAACAGCCTCGCCATAACCCGACATCCGGATCATCTCTCCGTCTCGTATACCGGCAGGGATGCTGATATCAACTTCTTCTTCCCGGCGCATGACTCCTTTGCCGCGACAGGTCTCGCAAGCCTCCTTCGGCACTTCACCAGCACCTAGACAAGCCTCACAAATCTTTGTATTCGCAATATTTCCAAATATTGTTCTTTTTGATTCACGAATCTGTCCTTGACCATTGCAAGTTTTACAAGTTACCATTCCCGAACCCGCCTTCGCGCTAGAACCGTGGCAAGTAAGACAATTAGATGTCTTAGTGATAAGAATTTTTCTGCTTATGCCAAAAATAGAATCAGAAAAAGAAATCTGGATCTCGGTCGAGATGTCTCGGCCGCGACGAGCCTTATTACCTCCCCAGCCAGAGGCTGGTCCGCCTCCGGCGGAAAAGAAATCGCTAAAGATATCATTCAGGTTTCCGAAATCAAAATCCACATTTGCACCTTGAAATCCTCCAAAGCCTGCCCCGTCGAAGCCTCCAAATCCTCCTTGCCCTCCGCCGAACCCTTGCGCATTCTCAAAACCTGATCCGAATTGATCATATTTTGCCCGTTTCCCTTCGTCCGAAAGCACCTGATAAGCCTCATTCACTTCCTTGAATTTTGATTCGTTACCCTCCTTTTTATCAGGATGATATTTGTGTGCCAGCTTATAAAAAGCCTTTTTTATTTCGTCTTTGGAAGCGCTTTTATTTACACCTAAAATGTTGTAATAGTCTTTATTCATAAGGTTATTTAGCCATTATATCATAGGCTCGGCCTCTTGGGAAGTTTTATTCTCTTTCGTCTTTCGTTTTTCTACAGTTTCATTTTCCCTAAACGATTCTTCAGAATCGTCGGGCGATCCAGCTTCGCTGGATTTAGCTTCTTTTTCCTTTCTTTTCGCTCTTCCTTCAATTATCGCTTTTTCTTCTGCGCTTCTGATTATTGTCGCCTCTTCTTCAGCGATCAGCCTCGCGGCATCATGTTTGGATATTGAATATTTTTTATGAGAAGCATCGATTATTTCTTTTCTATATGAAGGATGCGTCGGTGGCAAGACTCGGAGTGTCTCAGCTGAAAATGGATCGTAAGACTCTCCATCGATGGTCATCTTGATATAAAATTCCGCTACCGCAAGGTTGATCATATCCTTCACATCAAACAGGGGTGCAAATTCCGGCTTCAATTTCACCGCATCTTCTCCGCCGACGCGGAAAGTGATAATGCTACCACAGTTTCCGAGCACCGCTTGGTGGACTTTGGTAATGATCTGCCCCACATACTGATGAGCCATGGTGAGGTTGAGCCCGTACTTTCTCGCCTCCGACAAAATATTTTCAAAAGTCTGAGTCACTACGTTTTGGAACTCGTCGACATAGATATAAAAATCCTTACGGTCCTTCTCGGGTATAGCGGCACGCTCCATTCCGGCCTGTTTTATTTTTGTCAGGAATATGGAACCGAGAAATGAAGAATTTTCTTCGCCCAAGCGGCCCTTTGAGAGATTGATGAGGACAATCTTTTCCTCATTCATTAATTTACTTATATCTATCTTGTTCTGCTTCTGTCCGAATATGTTTCGTAGTAAGGGATCAGATAGGAATTGCCCGAGCTTGTTCACCAAAGGAATGATGGCGTCGGTGTCGAATTTCTCCGACCAATCGGCAAATTCGATTGCGAAGAATCTTTTGACCATGTCGTCGGTGATATATTCCACCACTTTCTGTCGGTAGTTTCGATCGGTCAGCATCGAAATCATTCCCCGCATGGTGGCGTGCGGATAGTCGAGCAGAGCGAGACAGGTAAAGCGAAAGACGTGTTCGAGACGTGGTGTCCAATTTGCCCCGAATTGCTTCTGGAAGACCTCGATCAGGCCTTGGGTCAATTGAAACTTAAATAATGGGTCCACATTGGCAAGTGGATTGAAAGACGCCGGAAAATCAAGATCAGTAGGGTCGATGATACAGACATCATCGATGCGTTCTTTGGGAATATAGTCGAGCATCGCCTCTATCACGTCCCCGTGTGGGTCGATCAAGCAAAGCCCGTGGTCATAGGTGATGTCTTGGCGGAGCATTAACTCTAGAAGCTTGGTCTTGCCCACGCCGGACTTACCGATAATATATAGATGGCGTCTGCGGTCTATTCTCTTGATTCCGAAAATAAATTTCTTTTCCTCGAGAGCTGCTACGTAGTTGGTCCGTCCAATAAAAGAAACTTCCTCCGGTTTGACCTTGCCGAACACGGGCAGCTCTGGCGGCGGCGGTCCGTATTTGATTATTTGGACTCGATTTGGCTTTGGCATATAGGGATTATTTTAACATAAAACCTAATAAACTTCCTGCTGATAACATTTCTCGCAGTATACAATTTCTGGTCTTTCAGGTGAATAATTTGTCATAATCTCCATATTGCATTTTGCACAATTCCTATTCCAGAATTTGTATGGGCCACGTTTGACAATACGATCCCGGTGCCTACAATAAAAACACTTTCTAGGAAGCGGAATATTCATTTTCCTGTAAAACATAAGCTCTTGATCTATGATTTTATAGTTTCTATTGCAATCTATACATCTTAAAATCTCGTTGGTTATAGAATCTTTTACATCTTTTATATGGTCCGAAATGTTTTCCGGATCAACTGTTTCCTTTCCTTCTGTCTTTTGTATGTCTTCTTCCCAACGAAAACCCTGCGCCAAAGCTTCTTCCTTGGTGAGAGGCATACTGTCTTGCGCAATCGTTTCATTGTAGGCAAAGGGGGCAAGTTCTGGCGGTATCATCAATCCATATAAATCTTTTTCTTTTAGTTCTTGAATAATTTTTTCTCTGAGCCTCTCGTATTCAGCTTGTTCATATTGTTTATTTAAAATAAAATATTTTCCATTTTTCAGCCCATCACAACCAATGCAGTCTTGGCATTTGGAAGTATAAAATCCATATAAAATATCACTGGAGTGTTCGAGGCCATAAGAACCTATGCAGTTACTGGATTGTCCAGAAGCCACTACCTCCAATAAGCATTCCGAATTTACCCCATAACCGATAGTGCCAACAGAATCCCTAATTTCTTTAGAAGAATACAAGTAGCGACAATCTTCGCTTTTCGTAATTTCGAAAGAATCTCTTACATTTTTACACTCAAACAAATAATCTCCAGTTGAATTAGTAGTTTTTATATTATTATTCTCACGCATTGGAAATTGTAATGTAAATTTTTCAAATTGTTTTCTAAATTCTTCAGTTTTTTTATAGCTACCTAAAATTTCACTTACTTTTTTCTTGTATTCTTCTCCCGACATCGGTTGATTTAAAAAATGGTGTGATTTATTATTTAAATTCACACATCCAAAACAATTCATCACATTTCGACAATTTAACACAAAACAGCAATCTACAGATCCATTAACATTTTTACCGGAGAGGATACCGGAAGACTGGTGGACATTTATACATTCATAACAACGTTCATCATTTACTCCGAAATACATATCAACACAGTCACGACAATCTCTAATTCCCCGGGCGTACAAGACTTCTTCCGCTGGCCCAGTGTTAAAAACTAAATAGCAATTTTTGCAACCACTCGCCATATTCGAATATTCGCTATTTACATTAAGACCATAACCAGTTGACAAGAAAGTTGTAATTTTGGGAACTTTTTTGAGTAACTCACCAAACTGTTCTATAAAAGATCTCTTTTCATCATAATCCATCGCATAATCCCTCGCTTCCCACTTGGAAGAATAAAAACATCTATAGCAATAGATAGCATAAGGAGATTTTGGATTATACATTGAAATAACATTATTATTACAAAGTGCGCATTTGCGTCCAGAATAAAGTGTGGTTTCATTTCTAAACATCGCCCGCATCTTGAAACGGCAGTTCGGACAAATTTTTGGTACGGGCACTTTCATTTTTTCATAAAAACCTAAATCATTCTGATCTAAGACAAAATCTTGCTTGCACTTTTTACAATTTTTAGTTTCTTGATTCATTTCAACAAATTTACTCCAAAATTTTTCTTAAAACATCTTCCGGAACTTCTTTTGGTTTTTGAGGAATAGGAGTAGAAGCCGAAGCGGGTGCGGGGCCAGGGGTAGTAGGAGTAGGAGTTTTTTCTTTCTCTAGGATAAGGTTCTTCAGCTTATTCATATCTTCAGAACTCGCTGCGCGATCTTTAGAAGGCAGATTAAGAATTTTACCTGCCTGCGCAGGCAGGTTTTTAAGAGTATCGAGCGAAACTGGAGCCGGTGCAGGAGGGGGCACAGGAGCTGAAACAGGCTGGTTCGCATTTTGAGTAGGCGGTTTGGCAACCACTTTATTTAATATTTCTCTCAAGGCGACATTTTCCTTGGTATTTGGTTGATTAGGCCTCTCTGATCTTTGGAAAATTTTTGCGGGTGCTGGTAAAGTTCGCGGCTCTCCTCCTTTTGGAGCAGTACTCGCCGGCACGGACGGGGCGCTTTTATTGAAAACTTTTTTAATCGTTCTAAATAGGCCCGGTTTGCTTTGAGATGCTTCCGAGGCTAACGACTTGTTCGGCAGAGGAGAAGCAGAAAAAGTCGGGCTCTTTTTTTTCTCGACTCTTTCCGGGTACCTTTCCTTTTCTTCACCCTTCACCCTGTCTTTCTGCTGGAACTCTATGCCTAAATCAGCGAGAGGCTGGAAAAAAGTGGTTTCGTCATGCTTGATCTGATTTTCAGAACCTTTTGTAACTTTTATTTCCCCAGACTTTATTTTTGCAATACATTCTTTGCAATAAACTGGACGTCCTGGTTCGGGCTTAAAAGGCACGGTTGTTTCTTTTTTGCAATTGGAACAAATTACGGGAAATTTCTCCAAAGCTCCGCTTCCCATGTCGGTATCATTGCCGAGCGACATCCCGCTCCAGTCATTTATCTCTCTCTCCACGATTTCCTTGCTTCGGCAATACAGCGCGCGAGAAGATCGTATCACTTCTTCTTCTATTTCCCTGTTTCCAGACTTCACCATTTGCGGCAGAGTTTTTGCTGAAAAAGGACGGGACGTCACGCCATCTATCATGAGTTTCAGATAAACCTTGTAGTTCGGCAGATTCACTATGTCCTGCGGAGTGAACTCGGGATCGAATTCTGATTCGAGAAATTCCGCATCATCCGAGCCCACCCGAAACACGATCATGGTACCGACGTTGCCAAACACTGCATCACGCACTGCCGAACTTTTATCCACCACCAGCTGAGCAGTGTACTGGTGCGCCACAGTCAAATTCAGCCTGTATTTTCTAGCCTCAGATAAAATACCAGCAAAAGCATCCGTCACGAAGTTTTGGAATTCGTCAACATAAAGATAAAAGTCTTTACGAGATTCTTCCGGAATACGCACGCGCTCCATGGCGGCTAGCTGGATCTTGGTGATAATCATGCCTCCGAGTAAGCTCGAGTTGTCTTCGCCGATACGCCCTTTTGACACATTCACAAGAAAGATCTTGCCCTCGTTCATCATGTCAAAGATATTGATCGTACTCTTCGATTGACCGACGACGTTTCGTATAATGGAAGTAGAAAGAAACTGGCCGACTTTGTTTTGGATCGGAGCGATAGCTTCATTCCTGAATTTATCCTGCCAAGCTTCGTACTCATGCACCCAGAAGGCCTTGATAACCGGATCCTTCAGATTTGAAATTATTTTCTGCCGATAATCTTTGTCCACCAACATTCTGGGAATACCAAGAAGAGTCGTGCCCGGAGTATCGAGGAGGGCCAAGATCGCATTGTTCAAAATGTATTCCATTCTCGCGCTCCAGGCGTTCGCCCAGATCTTCGTAAAGATGCCCATCAACCCAGAAGCTACCAGATGCTTGTACTGGGGGTCGATCAATTCGAGGACATTGAAGCCTATGTGATGGTCTGCATCGGCAGGATTGAAGTAAACCACGTCTTTTACGCGATGTGGAGGAATAGCCGAAAGTATGGCTTCTACATTTTCTCCGTGCGGGTCAACCATGCAGACTCCGTCGCCATTCTTAATATTCTGTATTATCATGTTGAACATGAGCACAGATTTACCGGTACCGGACTTTCCGAGAATATAAACATGCTGGCGCCTGTCTTTGCGCTTGATACCAAAAAGCTGGTTCTTGTCCCGATAAGTGGTAATTCCAAGATAAGTTATCTCCTTATTGGTAGGTATGTCTGGAAAATCCATATAGCACTATTTTACAATAAAATGGGCAAAACTAAAAGCCCCTTTGCGAGGGCTTTTAGTTTTTAGTAATTTTACGACCTAGGTGTTTCACCTTCGTCCTTCTTTGCTTCCTTGAATTCGGCGTCTTTGACTTCGGCGGGCTGTTCTTCGGGAGTTTTATTTCCCCCTGCTTCGCCAGTTGGCTCAGCACCTGCGCCATTTTGATTCATGGCTTGGCCTATTTTGGACATTTCAGAAGAAAGTTCTTCTGTAGCTTTTTTGATTGCCTCCGCATCAGTGCCATCTTTTGCAGTTCGGAGCGCAGTGATTTTTGCATTTACACTGTCTTTGAGTTCCGCAGGGATCTTTGCTTCGTTGTCTTTCAATGCTTTTTCAGCAGTATAAATAATCATTTCAGCAGTATTCTTTATATCCACAACTTCTTTTTTCTTTTTGTCTTCCTCCGCGTGCAGTTCCGCATCTTTCTGCATCTTTTTAATTTCCTCATCTTTAAGTCCAGAGCTAGCCTCTATTTTGATCGATTGAGTTTTGCCAGAAGCCTTATCCTTCGCGGTCACATTCAGTATGCCATTCGCATCTACATCAAAGGCTACTTCGATCTGTGGCATGCCACGTGGTGCTGGTGGAACACCATCCAAGATGAATCTTCCGAGAGATTTGTTGTCGGAAGCCATCGGGCGCTCTCCTTGCACAATATGTATTTCTACTGAAGTTTGATTGTCGGCTGCGGTCGAGAATATCTGAGATTTGCTGGACGGAATAGTAGTATTCCTTTCGATCAATTTCGTAGCCACTCCTCCTAGAGTTTCAATTCCGAGAGATAGCGGTATGACATCGAGTAAGAGCACATCTCGCACATCTCCCTGCAATACTCCTGCCTGGACGGCGGCTCCGAGCGCCACGACTTCATCCGGGTTGATGGACATATTCGGCTCCTTATTAAAAAGATTCTTTACCGCAGAAACGATTGCTGGCATTCTGGTCTGCCCTCCGACCATGATTATCTCATTAATTTCGTTCATCTTGAATGGAGAAGCTGCTAATGCTCGCTTGGTAATCTCGATAGAGCGATCGATCAGATCTTTGGTAAGCGTTTCCAGTGTCGCCCTAGACATTTTCATGAGCAGATGTTTTGGACCTCCAGCATCTGAAGTGATAAATGGGATGTTTATTTCTGCTTCCATTGTGGTAGAAAGCTCGTGTTTAGCTTTCTCAGCTGCTTCTCGGAGTCTCTGGTGCGCGAGTGGGTCCTTGGTCACATCAATTCCGGATTCCTTTTTATATTCCTCCGCTATCCACCTTATTATTTTTCGGTCGATATCTCCTCCACCCATGTGGCTGTCTCCGTCTGTAGACTTCACTTCGATGACATCATCTCCGATTTCTAGCACTGATACGTCAAAAGTTCCCCCGCCGAAATCGTAAACTACAATTTTTTCATTTTTCTTCTTATCAAATCCATAAGCCAAAGCTGCCGCGGTCGGTTCGTTTATAATGCGCTTCACATCAAGTCCTGCAATAGCTCCAGCATCCTTCGTGGCTTTTCTTTGTGCATCGTTGAAATATGCTGGCACGGTAATGACCGCTTCGGTTATTTTTTCTCCCAATTTTGCTTCGACATCAGTCTTTATTTTCTGCAGGATCATTGCAGAAATTTCCTCCGGTCGATAAAATTTATCCAACATTTTTACTTTGACTCCACCTCCGTCTCCCGCGTCGATCTTGAACGGCGAAGTTGTGCGGTCTTTTTGTATTTCCGGATCATCGAAACGATGCCCCATCAGGCGCTTTACTTCGGCAATCGTATTTTCCGGATTAGTCACCGCTTGTCTCTTGGCCAAAAGCCCGACTACGCGGTCACCATTTTTTGCAGTCGCTACCACAGAAGGCGTAGTGCGATTTCCTTCGATATTTTCTATAATTTTCGGTGCACCGCCCTCGATGATGGCAACTGCCGAATTTGTCGTACCTAAATCTATACCTATGATTTTGCTCATATTTTTATTGGTTATTTTAATAATTTACTATTTTTTCGCGACCACTAAATACTTGTATAAAGAGAGTATATATGATAGGATGTATCTATGTCAAGCAATTCAAAGAAAATACTCAAAAAACTAGCCGAAAGTCCGGCAGTTTCTCTATACAATCTGAAAGAAGGGGACGCAAAAACCGCTTATGCTCTTTCGCGTTCCCTAAAAAACCTAGTAAAAGAAAACTGCGCTGAAATTTATAGATCTGAAAGACAAAGCTACGCCAAAATCACAGTGAAAGGGAAAAACAAATTGAATAGCTTGATGCTGGACGGCGAGACAAACCTAGTGAATACCAATTGGGATGGGTTTTGGCGGATAATCCTCCTTGACCTGCCGGAAGAGAGAAAACCTGAACGCGAGAGCTTGCGTTATCTTTTGAAAAAAGCTGGCTTTGTTTGCCTCAAAAATTCTGCATGGATATCCCCTTTCCCATTTGAACATCTCTTTACGAACATAAAAAAGGATCTGGGACTAACAACCGAGATGATGATAATAGTCACAGAATTTGTAGATGATGAAACCAAAAAATTTCTATTTGAAACTTTTGGGGAGTAAAGTAAAAAAACAAGATAACGTAATAGCAACGGCCGTTGCTATTACGTTACTAAGTTATTTTATCCCTAATACACCTCCTGCTGATAACATTTTTCGCAATAGACTATTTCCGGCCGGTTTGACGCGTAGGGAGTTTCAAATTCTAAAGTGCATTTCTCTGCTCCATGAAAATGGTTATATTTATCACACATACATCTCCTGTCGAATAATTTAAATGCTGGTATAATTTTGATTCTTTCATAATAACGGCAATTCGGACAAAGAATCGGCAACGGAATCTTGTGTTGTTTGTAAAACTTCAGTTCATAATCAGTCAAACGAAACACTGTGTTGCATTGTTGGTCACATTTTCCTTTATGAGCACATTCCAGAACTTCTTGTAAAATACTCTCATTTACTTTTTCTATATTGTCTGGAATTTTTTCTGCGGGAATCGTAATATTAAAATTTTTAACTTCCGGTTCTCGCCAAGGAAATCCATTCCTTTCCGCAAAATCTTTGGTAATAGGAGCGACTTCCTGCGCTGTAGTTTCATTATAAGCCCAAGGAGAAAGCTCAATCGGAAAAAATTCACCATACCTATAAATCCTCCCTCCTTTGTCTTTATATGGTAAATCATTCATTTGCTTGATAATTTCGTTGCGCAGTTTTTCAAATTCTTCTTTGGAATAAACTTTATTAAAAATCGCATTTTCTTTATTGTTGAGAGAAATACAACCGAAAATATTGACGCAGTTGCGACAAAACTCCGTATAGTCAGCATTTCTCACCGAATCCATTGCGGAGTAAGAAAACTTAACATCATAGTCATTCAAAGAGCCCGTTGTATATTCATATAGCAACTCCGACCACGCTGCATAATCCAGATCCATGCAATCCTTTAAATCAAACGCCCTGTAGCCATATTTTATATTCTCTGTGTTATAAGCATCAAAACAATTTTGGCAATTTTTTGCATTTAAAAGATTATTCCCTGTAACATTTACACATTTAGTAAAATTGGCAAAACGATAAATAGCGTGGCCCCTCACCTCTTCAAATTCTCTCCAGAGCTTCTCGCGTGAAGCTCTGCTTTTTAAGTTTAATTTATCAATCTTTTTTTGATATTCCTCTTTGGTATACTGCTCGTTGCGAATACAGAACTGTTTATTGCGTAAATTATTCGATAAGACACAATTGCTGCAGTTTACGCAATCGATCAGATAATAAGAATCTATACAGCTCCGACAAAGCAAAAGATATTGAGAATTATAATTGCTTTGCCCTTCGATGTTTTCATATAAATTTTCAGACCCAATAATATTCAGAGAATCTATTATGTCCTTAGACTTATCTGTAGATTTTGAATAAAAAACATTTTCAGATCCTTTCACTACGGAAACAGACAAGTAAACATTCCTGGACTCACCTACCATATTCGAATAATCCGAATTTATAGAATTTCTCTGCCAAAGAGCTATTCTCGGCACAATTTTGGAAAATTTCTTGTATTGTTCAAAAAATGTACGTGAAAAATCATAATCCTGCCCGAAGGAAAGCGGATCCCATCCATCCCCTAACCAGCAGGCGTGACAATACACAGGAAAAGGTACAGACTCATTGTACATTGCAATAATATTTTTTTTACAAAGATCACATTTGTTTCGATACAATGCCCGTTCGTTGCGCCACACTAGCCGCCGAATTTTCCGGCACTCAGGACAAAAAGTGGGCGGAGGGACTTTGATCTTTGTGTAAAATCCAAAATCATCTGGCTCTATCGTGAAATCTTTTTTGCAGTTTTGACAATTTCTGGTTTCTTGATTCATGTTTAAACTATTCGCCTATTCGCGCGAATTAGAGATACTAGTAAACTTCTTGCTGATAGCATTGTTCACAATAAATTATCGGTGCATAATTTTCGTCATAGACTGTTTCAGTCTCTATCTCGCATTTGGAACAATTCCTTTTAAGCATCCGTAGAGGTGGACGTTTGTTCATCCGGCGTAAATGACGAATATTAAAACAAGCTTTAGGTAGAGGTAAATTCATTTTCTTATAAAAATTTAATTCATTTTGTGTAATTCGAAAAGCCCCTACGGATTCTGTATTTTTTTTATCCTCACACTCTATAATCTCATTCAATACAGAATCATCCACTTCTTTAATAGTCTCGGATAAATCTTTTGATTTTATGGTTATTTTATAATCTTTTTTGTCTACATCTCTCCATGTATATCTCCGCGACAAAGCTTCTTCTTTAGATAATGGAAAATGATAGTTAGCAATAGTCTCATTGTAAGCAAAATCGGAAAACATTTCCGGAAAACCCTCTCCGAAATAATATTTCAAACCACGCTTGTCTATGAAAGGCACCTCTTTCATTTGTTTAATTATTTTTTCTTTTAATGTCTCATATTCCTGTTTACTATACTTTTTATTTAAAATTGAGTACTCCCCCTTTTTAAGACCAACACAGCCAAAACAATTCCGTGCTCCAGGGCAAGTATTGCAGTAATACAAATCCGTCGCCCCCATCCAGCATTGATTGCAAAAATAAAGCCGAGTGATATTGAGCCCACAATTCACTGATTCATAAATCTGCTCAGCCTTATTACCCCATTCGTAATAATCCATGCAATCTTCAGCTCCAAAAACCATAAATAAATGCTTGCCATCTTTTACGTCAACACAATCAAAAGACTCATGGACATTTTTGCAACTAGAAAACCAATTTCCAGATACATTCTCAGATTTTCCAGTTCTCATGTATCGTTGAGGAAGTTTTTTCCTAAATTCTTGTAATTTTTTTTCTATTTCTTTGATCCCTGAGCTAGTATTTAATTTAAGTTCTTCCAATTTTTTAAAATATTCCTCTCTAGAATAACGCTGATTCCAAATACAATATTCTTGACTAACAAGGTTGACACAACCAACACAATTTGAACAATTTTTACATGCATAAATGAAATACGAATCTCGACAATCTTTACTTTCTTGGCTAAATTTAACATTATAACAATTTTCAACATTCACACATTCATAACAAAGCTCAGAATCAAAGATCCAAGCACAGTCAACACAGTCTTTTGTATATTTACCATTATACAAATATAAGCAATCTTCTGGATAAGAAGCCCGGAAAGTCATATAAGAATTCTTTGGATCAGAGACTCTATGATTATAAGGACTATTTACTGCCATACCTTGTCGCACAAGCGACATTCTAGGTACTTTACTTTGGAGCTCTAGGATCTGTTCGAGAAACGGTTTATTTTCATTAAAATCCATTCCGTATTCATACGGATCCCACTCGTCCGAATACCAAGCATCTGTCTCATAAACTGGGAATAATGTATTTTCAGGATACATGCTAAAAATGTCTTTCCTTGTTAAATCACATTTACGCTTATAAAGCACAGTTTCATTTGTGAGAGCAAAACGTCGCATTCTTCTACACTCCGGGCAAAAAGTCGGCGGAGGGACTTTTATCTTTTTGTAAAACCCAAAATCATCAGGTTCTATCGTAAAATTTTTCTGACAACTTTGACATATTTTGTTTGCGTTTTTATACTCCATAATTTTACTTATGTTTCTGCGATAGCAGAGTTATAAGTATTTCTAATATACTTCCTTATTGTAACAGCTTTCACAATAAACTTTTTCTGGTCTTTCGGGCGCGTAGCACGTCTCAAATTCGACTTGGCAACTTGCCCCGCCTGTTTCTAGGCGAGGGGACCCACTGTGGCCAATATGATTTTGACTACACATACAAGTCCGATGCCATAATCTTCTGGCGGGACGCATGTCAAACCTCCGCTTGTAACGGCAATTCGGGCATCGCCTTGGAAACGGTAAATTTTCCTTTCGATAGAAAAGAAGCTCATTTTTGGTGATATTATAATTCTTGGAACATTCCATACAAGAAAAAATTTCATTTAAATAATTATCTGGTACGTCTTCTATTTTATCTGGCATAGAGCCACTGGATATCGTTTCCTTGCCAAAAGTTCCGGGAATATTATCCTCCCATTGCCAGCCTTTTGCCAGCACTTCTTCCTTCGTCATCGGCATATATAGATTGCCCTGCGTTTCATTATAATAAACTGGCGCAATTTGTGGAGGGAAAAATTCTCCATACTCCCCTGTTTTCTTCATATGTTCAATAATCTTATTTTTTAATATTTCATAATCTGTTTTACTATATTTTTTGTTAAAAATCATATAGTCTCCCTTTTTCACCGAGACACATCCAAAAAGATTCTGGCTATTTTGACAAGTGTCAGAATACATCACATTCATGTTGTCATAACAAAGGTGGCAAAATTGGCAGTTTGACGTCCTTGTACACCCTTGAAGTTCATAACAAAGCTCAGTTGTATTTAAACCTATGTGATATACATCCATGGAATCTTTGATTTCAGTAGCTCCGTAAATATATTTACAATCTTCACTTTTATCAACTTCAAAAGACTTTGCAACTTTTTTACAATCAAAGAGTAGAGAACCATTAGAATTTATACTTCTTTCACTAAAAACATAGCGATGAATACTATCTTGTTTTAGCAAGTCTGTAAATTCTTTTTTTAATCCTTCACGAACAACAAAAGAAGACATTTCGTATTCTTTCATTTTTTCTAAATATTCTTCCCGAGTATATTGTTTATTTTTAAATACATAGCTTTTATTACGCAAATTTGAAGACATAAAACAATTATTGCATCCACGACAATCGTAACAATAATAGCAATTTGAACAATCTTTTAAGAAGGTACTGTATTGACATTGATAGGAGGTTCTAGAATCAATAGTTTCATAGAGACGTTCCCCCTTTTCTCGAACATAAGCACAATCCATGCAGTCGCGCGATTTTTGAACCCAATTGCTATACATTATATTTTCACTTTCCCAAGCCACAAAAGAAAGATAGCAATTTTTAGTATCCCCCGAATGGTTTGTATATTCGGAATTAACACTTCTTTTATTCAAAAGTGCCATGCGCGGGACATCGCGCTGTAATTCTGCAAATTGCTCGAAGAACGGCCTGGTAAAATCAAAATCCCGACCGTACGAGGCAGGATCCCAGCCATCTCCCCACCAGCACTCATTACAATAAACTTTGTAATGTTTATTGGAGGAATAAATAGTCACAGTACTTTTACCGCAAAGATCACAATTTCTCCTATATAAAGTTCGCTCATTTCTCCAAGCATATCTCCTTTGCTGCCTACAATCTACACACCACGTAGGCGGTGTAACTTTTATCTTTTCGTAAAAATTAAAATCCTCAGATTCTATCGTAAAATCTTTTTTGCAGTTTTTGCATATTCTATTTTCACTTTTTGTTTCCATATTTTTTTTAATTTACACATTTACGCCATGGCTGAAATGTGTATCAAGCTATATTTTGTTTATAACACTCTTCGCATGCTATTTTCTCATATCCCCATTCGCTCGGATAATAAGCCATTATATCTTTTTTACAGTAAAAACATTTATATGGGTAAGATTGAAGAACAGTTAAATATTTTAACTGATTTTTGGTCCTGACATCAAAATGATATCTGGGCGGTGGAATATTGTTTGCTTTGTAAAAAGAAAGTTCATTCTGAGCTATATTGAAACGCCAACCAGTCTCTGGACAGATGAGTGCTTGAGTAATGATGGTGTCAGGAACATCTTTTATAGAGTCTGGTAATTCATTTGTCTGCATTCCTTCTATATGACTTTCATCGACATCTTCCCAATAACCCCCTAATTTTAAAACGCCTTCCTTTTTAGTTTCTGGAAAGTAGAAAAATCCGTTTGAAAAATTAAAAGGTCCAGCACTCATAGAATATGGCAAGAATTTTCCATATTCCCCTCTTTTTTTCATATCTTCAATAATTTTATCTTTCAAGACCTCATATTCTTCTTTTGTGTATTGTTTATTTAAAATACAGTATTTCTTTTTCTTAAGCCCAACACAACCAAAACAATAATCACACTCAATGCATACATCTAAATATTCCGAATACCGCGAAGAAGACCAATTACTGTATTTGAGCGCATAAGAATTTACACAATTGGCACAATTTCCTATCAATTCGACATACCAACAACCATTGGCATCTATGTTTGATTTATGTTTCATTCCCCTAATACAATTATAACTGTCCTCAGAATCATTTATTGTATTGCAATTGTGGCAATTTTTTACATCTGATAAATAATTTCCGTTAGAATTATGTGCCTTAAAATTGAAATTTTCTCTATGAACTGCTTCTTTTTGTGCTAATTCCTCAAAACGTTTTTTGAAAGTTTGTAAAGATTTATATGAATTTAGTTGAAAAGATTTTAGTTTTTCTTGATAGGCTTCTTTGGTATATTGAACATTTTCTATACAATAGGACTTATTGCGAAGATTCCAACTCATAAAACAGTTCTGACAATTCCTACAATCGTATAAAAAGCTTGATTCTATACAATCTCTAGAATGTCTTGAGTAAAAAAGCTTGTAAGAATTGTGACAATCTCCACAGTCATAACACTTCTCGCAATTGAAACAAATGGTCGCATCGATGGAATTTTTTACCTTTACATTTCTATATGAATAAAACAAATCCTCACATTCTTCCATTGAACGAGACAGATAGCAATTTTTAGAATTCCAAACATCATCACACCAATCGCATTTTGTATTTTTGGTGCCATTTTGGTGTGGGTGAGGAACTTTTTCTTGTAGTTCTTGCAACTGTTTGAAAAATGGAACATTAGGATCATAATCTACCCCGTAACCCATAGCATCCCATTTATCGCTGTGCCATTCAGTAAGAGTATAAATAGGATACCTAGTGCTTGCGGGTAAAACAGTGATCAAGCTTTCCCCAGAAAGATCAGACTTCCCTTTGCGAAATTTTCCAAACATCCAAAAAGATAAGTGCAATTTTATTCTGCAAAAAAAACACAACGTGGGTAATTCAATTCCCACTTTTTTATATAAATTTAATTCCTCCTCCGATATTTCGAAGTTTTGCTTACAATGTTCACAAATTTGTCTTTCATTTTTCATTCTATAATTCTATAGAATATTAGAATAGATTTTATTCCTTATACTCATACACATTTACCCGCGCCGCCCGCATTATTCGTGGCCCGAGCTTATAACCTTTCTGGATCACAGTGGCGATTGTATGATCAAGCTCTTTTTTGTCTGTCGCCACTAGCTCCATGGACTGATGAATATTCGGATCAAAAATTTCTCCCTCGACTCCGATCGCTTTTACACCGTATTCTTCAAAGATAGTATTCATCTGTCCGTAAATATACTCCACTCCTTTTCTCCAATTTTCATCCACCTTGTCCCATGATTCTTTGTGGGCGAAAGCCATATTGAAACTATCCATCACCGAGAGAAAACGATTCAATATCCGCTCGCGCATGGATTCGGAGAGCATGGCCTTGCGGTCGTCTTCCCCTTTTCTATAATTCGCAAATTCTGCTCGCTCCTTCTGCCAGCCGGTCAGATATTCCTCTTTTTCAGCTTTACATTTCTTTAAGTCCGCTCTGAATTTCTTCAAAGTTTTCTTCAAGTCCTCTTCCCCATCTTCATTGAACTCAAATTCTAAAACTTCAGAAGTATCTGATTCAGCAGAATCACCTCTTCGAGCCTGAGCTTCCTCAGAGCTGATGACCCCAGTAGCCTCTAGGGGTTCAGTTTCTTCTTTTTCAGGGTCGGCGGATGTTTTATCGTCATTCATGCTAGTAATTTAACATAAAAAATCCCCTTTGAAAAGGGGATTTTTTGAACTAACGTTTGGACCATTGTGGTGCCTTGCGAGCTTTTTTGAGACCGAATTTTCGGCGCTCTTTGGCGCGAGGGTCACGTTTCAAAAATCCTAAAGTTTTAAGTTCTCCGCGATTTTCCGGATTAAATTCTGCGAGCGCACGAGAGAGCCCATGGCGGATGGCTTCGGATTGGGAATGTATTCCTCCGCCCTTCACATGCACTTCCACATTCCATTTGAGAGCCACCTTCCCTTCTCCTGTCTTTTGTCCCTTTATCATTGGATCTAAAATCAAACGACGTTCACCTTCTGTTTTAAAATATTCTTTTGCATCTCGGCCGTTTACGGTAAAGCTGGCCTTGCTTGCCTCTCTAATGCGCACCCTCGCAGCGGAAGTCTTTCTTCTGCCTACTGCTTCGATGTATTTTGTGGTTGTTTCTTTATCCATAAAAATTTTATTCCTTGACCGTTAAATGTTTCAGCATCACTCTTCGTAATTTATTAGAAGGTAACATCTGGTATGTGGCGAGCTTGATCAATTCTGATAGCCCTTTCTTCTCGGCTGTTTCCGTACCCTTCAAGATACGCAAACCTCCGGGAATTCCTGAATACCTAGTGTGATAAATGCTCTCCAGCTTTTTCGGGGTAATGCGCAGTTTGGAAGCATTGATGACTTCGACAGGCATACCGGAATAAGTATTTCTTTCAAACGTTGCCTTGGTCTTACCCATAAGCGACATCGCCACCTCAGAGGCGACTCTTCCTAAAGTGCGGTTCTCCGCATCTATGATCTTAATGTTTTTGGTTTTATTTTCGTTTGTTTTCATTTTTCTTATACTAGTTTATTTCCCGAAATTACACAAATTCTATGATGGCCATTTTTGCGCCGTCTGATTTCCTAGCACCCAGCTTCAAAACTCTCGTATATCCCCCGCTTCTACCCTTATACTTCGGAGCTATAACTTCAAAAAGCTTTTTAACCTCTGGGCGCCTATTTGAGAGCTTAGAAATTATCAATCTGCGAGTAGCAGTATCTCCTTTTTTGGCTCCGGTTACCAATTTTTCAATAAAAGGGCGCAACTCTTTTGCCTTCGGCTCTGTGGTCTTGATTTTGCCGCGCACTATCAGATTGAGCGCGAGCGAATTCATGAGCGCCTTGCGAACTTTTCTGACTCTGCCAAATTTTCTTTTGTTATTTCCGTGTCGCATATATTATTCTTTTAAGTTCAAGCCAAACTTGCCAAGCACCTTTTTAATCTCAGTGATTCCTTTCTCTCCGATACCCTCGACTTCGAGCAGGTCTTCCCTCTTCTTTCGGGCGAGTCCTCCCAATGTGCGGATATTTGCAAAAGTAAGCGCATTCAAAGTCCTCGTGGAGAGGTCCAGGCTATCCGTTCTGGTTTTGAGCACATCTGCAAAATCAGCTCCTTTCTTTTCGCTCTCTTCAGCTTCCCCCGCCTTGCTATCTTCCTTGGCAACTTTCTTGGTCTTTACTTCTTCTTCAGGCTCTTTGAAATCAATAATGGCTTTGAGCTGATTGATCATGATCTCAATCGAGCGGGACAGAGCTTCACGAGCAGTGAGAGTGCCATCGGTTTCGATCGAGATTCGTAGACGATTATGGTTGGTCTTGTCTCCGACACGCATGTTTTCAACCTCATAGGAGACTCGACGAATCGGGGTAAAGATAGCGTCGACAGCGATGGTGCCGACATCGACTTTTTCTTTTTGAAAGACTTCTTTGGAGATGAATCCAAGGCCTTTTTCGATTTTCATTTCAATATTTAAATTTATCTTGCCTGTAACTTCGGCGATATGGAGCTCTGGGTTTAAGATTTCTACTTGTCCACCTGTCTTTATGTCCCCCGCGGTCACTTCCTTCGGACCTTTGACGGAAAGAGTGACTGTCTGTGGTTCATCGGACAACATTTTAAAGCGAGTCTTCTTCAAATTTAAAATCATAACAATTACGTCTTCCTTGATCCCTTCAAGAGTTTGAAATTCGTGGTTTACGCCGTCGATCTTGATAGAGGTCAAACTAGCGCCCGGCAGAGAAGAAAGGATTATTCTGCGCAGGCTATTACCGAGAGTATGGCCATACCCCGGGTAAAGACCGTCTATTTCGAATACTCCTTTATTTTCTTCCTCCATCACGACACGAGGCTTGGAAGGCATAACTATTTTGTATTCTGACATAATTTTATATAAAGTTAGCTTTTAATTTGTTCTGCACACAGTTTCCGCTTAAAGCGGAAATTTTTAATAATAAATTAACGACTATAAAACTCAAGCACGGCATTCAAATCAAGGAAACTCTCGGTATTCTTTGGCCTGTCTACGATTTTGCCTTCCATAATGCCGGTATCAAAAGTGATCCATGCCGGAGGATTGTAGTCTTTGTTCTTTTCCGCAATATTAGCAAATAACTTTTTTGGCTTTGATCCTTCTTTAATCTTGAGGACGTCTCCTGCCTTCAATTCATAGGACGGGATAGTTACCTTTTTGTCGTTAACAATAAAATGCCCGTGAGAAACCATTTGGCGGGCAGCGCGGCGGCTAGGACTGAGACCCATTCGGTAAACCACATTGTCTAGGCGACACTCGAGCTCTTCGTAAAATTTATCTACGGTACCGGCACCTTTGATATTAGAAGCTTTTTTAACATAGTTGGACAGCTGTCGCTCTGTGATCCCATACGAAAAGCGAATTTTTTGTTTTTCAATAAGCTGGGCTCCGTATTCAGAAGGCGCCTTTGGACGGCGCGCGCCCGGAAGTCCGCCTTTAGTGGAGGCCGTTCTAAACTTGGAGGTCTGACACTTGTCGTACACTCCGGGACCTAGTCTTCTGCAAATTTTAAATTTTGGTTTACTTATCATGTTTTCTTTTTACTTTATGAACTTTATAACTTTCTACTTTATGACTCTTTTACACTCGTCTAGGCTTTTTAGCTTTCGGTCCGTTGTGAGGCACTGGGGTCGCATCACTGATAGCGGTGATCTCTATCCCATGAGCCATGAAGGCTCTGATGGCCGGCTCTCGTCCGGAGCCGACTCCGAGGACCACCACCTCCGCATCTTTGACTCCGAGTATAGCGGCTTTACCGCCGATCACATCGCCCACTTTGGAAGCTGCGAAAGGGGTCCCCTTTTTAGCTCCCCGAAAACCCAAACTTCCCGCACTTGACCAAAATAACGTATTGCCTGATTTGTCCCCAAAAAGAACTTTAGTGTTGTTGAATGTGGCATCAATGGAAAGAATGCCTGAAATTACTTTCTTCTTTGGTGTCTTCGGAGCGTCAAGCTTCACCTCCACTCCCACAGCAGTTTCTTTCTTTATATCTTCTTTTTTATCTTCTGTTGTTTTATCTTTTACCATTTGCTATTTTTTTATGTTTTACTTTCTTTTCTCTTACCTGATGCCATCGTCTTTCTCACATTACCTCGGACTGTTCTCGAATTTGTTTTTGTCCTCTGTCCGCGGACCGGCAATCTTTTCATGTGGCGAACGCCTCGGTAACTTTTGATATCCTTCAATCTCTTGATATTAGCTGAGATCTCCCTTTTCAAATTTCCTTCTATCGGTATCTCTTCTATCAATAGGCGGATCTTGTTTTCTTCATCCAAAGTGAGGTCCTTGGCATAGTGGCCACGATCGATCCCCACTTTGTCCAAAATTTTACGAGCAGTAGAAACACCGATACCATAGAGGCAAGTGAGCCCGATCTCTAATCTCTTTTCATTTGGTACTGTGATTCCAAGTATTCTCATTAAATTATTGTTTTTGCTTATGCTTCGGGTTTGAACAAGTTATTCTTAAATGCCTTTGGCGTCTAACCATTTTGCAATTATCACAAATTTTTTTTACCGCCGATCTTATTTTCATCTTATAAAAAATTAAATAATAAACCAAGTAAAATGTTCCTTCCTATACGAACAAAAGCAAAAACAAGGAGAAAACCCTTATTTTTAAACATTTATTCCTTTTTAAAAACCCTGACTAATATAATACACCATTATCGGAAATAACACAACTTTTTAAAGCCTCTTGACGATCCTGCCCTTGCCTCCGTAGGGATCAAGTACGATTTCGACGGAATCTCCAATTAAAACTTTGATTCTATGCATCCTCATTTTGCCGGCCAGATATGCTAAAATTTCCTTTTTTTCTTCGGTGCTGTTTTTATTTTCTATTTCTACTCTAAATAGGGTGCTAGGCAATGCCTCGGTCACTACTCCCCTGACGGATGACAATTTTTCATTTTTTAATTCACTCATGTACAATATGTATTATAGTAAAATTAGGAATAACCGTCAAGAGAGAATCATTGCGGATAATTTACGATCACTTTTATATCTTTAGCTTCATCCGGAAAGGATCTTTTCCAGAAGGGCCGGAGGGTTAATTTGGCAGAAATGATATTTGGATATTCTAAGAGAATCTGATTGAAGTCTTTTTTGGATTTTCCTATGAGATCGGCTATAAGCTTATCTTCATCCAATTTTGAGACAATATTTGCATCGCCCTTCAAATTGAATTGGATATTTTTCACTTCTCCCGAAATATTTTCTTTATTTGAAAGCGATAAAACCAGGTCTCGGATATTTGGGATATACACTGCGCTACCGTCGTATCCCGCCACCCTCCTTCCTGCGATTTCCTCAGCCAACCTGCTCTCTTCAAGCAGAAAACCATACAAGGTGCCTTTGAGGACGAAAGAAATCAGATCATCTTTGACTGGAGTCGAATCAATATCATTTTCATTAATATCCAGAAACACCGCATCCTTGAACAAAATAAACCCTTCCGGAATTTGGTCAGAAGCTCGTTCGAAAAGTTTGGTTTCTAGAGTCGTTTTCATCTCGCTTACAGCAACAGATTTCTCGGCGGAAGAAATGATGGGCGCTTTACCTTTAAATCCCCCAGTGATTTCGCCTTCGGACCTTGCATAGAATTTAGAATATTTCGGCGTCCCTTTAAAACCGAGAATAGTAAAGTCGAGAGGACCGCTGTTGTATTCTTCCCCTTCCTGCGCCCCATATATGCCGACTTCCACGGAACCAGGAATGCCACCTTTTATGCCTCCTACTATTACCTGTTTTTCTGTTTTGTAAATTTTGCCGTTTGACCCTTCGAGACGGGTGTCTATATCTAGCCGCTGGGAAGCGGTGCTGAAATTATTATAGATCAGGACGACTCCACGAGCTTTTTCTAAGACATCTTTTTCCCCGCTCGATTGCAATGTCTTGTTTTCTTCGCCAGAAATAACTATTAGATCAAAAGGTAGTGCTTCTGTGCCACCATCTAAGCTGGCAGTCATATTTTCATTTAGAACCAAATTTTCTATTTTAGGGTTTACCGTAACCGTCGCATTAATAAAAATATATGAAATGCTAAAAAGAAAAAAGATGATCGATACGCCCGCCACCAACCAAAGCTTGTATTTGGATCCAGGTTTTTCTGGATCAGTTGCTTCTCTCGCTCTGTATTTCGTAGTAAATATAGGTAGAACTTTTTTAGGCCTTTCAGGTGGCTCGGGTCGAACTTCCACCTCGGGCGCCGCTTGCACCCCCTGCCTCGCGCGTTTTATTCTGACCATATCTTGTAATAAATTCTTTTGCATATGACTATATTTTCTCGGGTGGCAGAGAATGAATTAAAAACCTATTAACATAGATGGCGTCGACAACGAGAGTCGCGTCTCGAACTACGTTTTCTCCGAATACCGCCATGCCATGAAAAACTTCCGCACCTAAAAAGACAACAGTGAATTTGGATTCCGTTAAAGTATATTGATTGAACTGTTCGCCCTTGATCGTTTCAGAAAAAAAACCGGACATCTCTCCGTTCACCACTAGATAAATAGTCGCCGGGATGGAAATATCGTTTGAGAGATGCGATAAAGATTCTTGAAATTTAAGCAGCCATTCCTTTTTCAAATCATCTATGACTGGCCCAGAATTTTTTGCCACCGCACTCGAGGCATGCTCATCTTTCAATAGAGAAATTAGAGATTTAGCCTCGCCAAAAGAAGAGTTTGACCTGGCGGCAAGTCCTCGGACGATAGAATTAAAACCTAAAGGAAAAGAAATCGATTCGCGTAATATATTCTTTTTTATCATCGAGATATCAGTCACTTCACCCCCGATCTCGGTTAAAAGAAAATTTTCATTATGCATGTACATATCGCGCACAACGGCAAAAGACGCCATCAGCGAAGAAGAAAAAGTTATTTTTCTCTGATTGAAATGCTTGCAGATAGTTTCCTCTATTTTCTGCAAAACAGATTCTCCGCTCATAGAAATAAAAATGCTCATTTCGAGATCCTTTGCCTTTTGATCGAGCGGGTTCGACGCCTCATAGCCATTCAGCATTGTCTTTATATTTTTAAATTCAATGGATCGGAGCTTGCTGCCAGCATTGGAATATTTCAATGAGTGCTCCTCTTCGAAAAGCGAGATCTCCTTCTGAATGAGATCATTGGCTAGCTTCGCGGTAAATATGAAGGGTGCGTTCTTTTCAAGCCTTATGACTCTGGTCTGAGAGAAATGAAGGGGCGAAGCAAGAACACAAAAAATCCTCTTCGGCGCGCCCATGCGAGCATTCTCTACCGTTTTCGCCGCCCTCTCTAAGGCCTTGATCATCGAAGAGAGAAATTTGTCGGTTTCCACATTCTCTTCCATGGGTATCGGTTCCCGAATGGAAAAAATTATCTTAGGAATCCCATTTTTTTTCGTCAAAAAAAGCGCTGCTCCCACCGAACAAGACCTGATATCAAAAACCAGCGCTAGATCTCCTTTATTTTTAGTATTCCAAAAAATTCCCATTCCGGTAATTATACCACAGGTGAATTATATGAGTACAGCTTTTATTTCCCCCCTTTTTTCCTGTTAACTACCACGTAGTTAATTATCAAAATAATAATTAGAGCAATAAAGACAATTACCCAAGTCCATGGTATACCTGCCACTAAAACAACAGAAGCAAGGAAGTTCTGGAGAGATGAAGTAGGCGCGGTTGATTTGGTAGGTGCTTGGATGAAGTTACCAATAATGAGAGTGTTAGGGTCATTAGGAATAGTGATAGTGCAGGTTGCGTCAAATGTTTTTTCCCTCGTTTGAGAACAACTAGTTCCTTCTTCAAAACCAGACATACCTCCACCCCAGCCACCAAATATGTTGTTGTCGGCATCATGACTTTCGGTGAAAGTTACTGAAGTACCAGGAACAATTGAGGCGGTGCAGTTTGTGTAACCAACAGTACTATTATCGCAGACAAATTGAACATTTGAACTTGAAGTTATTTCGCCATCTCCTTGGATGGAAAGTGAGACTTTGACTGGTTGAGGAGTTGGAATGACTGGAGTAACCGTCACAGTTGTTGAAGCAGTTTTACCTGTTCCTCCAGAATTAATACAAGTCAAACTATATGTTGAAGTAATTGTTGGATTTACTGAAAGAGAACCAGATGTTGCTCTTGTATTAGATCTTGAAGCAGGCCAGTTTCCTGAACTATTACAAACAGTAGCGTTTGTGGACGTCCATGAAATGTTTGATTTGTCACCCGCACTGATGGTATTTGGTGATGCTGTTATTTCTACCGTTGGCAGAATGGTCCTTAAAAGATTAAATGTAGCAGTGACAGAAGTATCTGCATTCACAGTAACAGCACAAGTGTTTTTACCACTACATGCTCCTGACCATCCAACGAATGTAGAATTGGCTGGAAGGTTCACAGATTTGAGTGTTACTACAGTACCTTTTGGTACCGTGACACTGCATGATTTGGTTGTTGAATTACATGATCCTAATTCTGGGGTGGATGAGATGGATCCAGTACCTGTACCTTTTATGTATGAGGTAAGGGTGACGGTTGGACGAGTTACAGTAAACTTTTGGACACGACCTAATTCGAAATCAACTACATAAATATTACCCGAAGAATCAAGAGTCATCCCAACCGCTTGAACAAACTGCCCGTCACCTGCACCTGCAGTACCGAATTGAGATTGGTAAACACCAGAGGAGTTAAACTTTTGGACACGGTGGTTGCCAAATTCAGCCACAAGAATATTACCTGAGGAATCGACATTAATTGCGGTAGGTTGACTAAACTGACCATTACCTGAACCTGCAGTACCGAATTGAGAAAGGTAAACACCAGAGGAGTTGAACTTTTGGACACGATTATTAGCCATGTCAGTGACATAAATATTATTCAAAGAGTCGTGAGCAATCCCCACACCTTGATTAAACTGCCCATTGCCTGAACCTGCACTACCGAATTGAGAAAGGTAAACACCAGAGGAGTTGAACTTTTGGACACGATGGTTGCCTGTCTCGACAATATAAATATTACCTGAAGAATCGATAGTGATATCGGATGGTTGATTAAACTGCCCATTACCTGAACCTGCACTACCGAATTGAGAAAGGTAAACACCAGAGGAGTTGAACTTTTGGACACGATTTAGTGAAAAATCCACTACGTAAATATTATTTGAAGAATCTATGGCAAGTGCAACTGGTTCACTAAATTGCCCATTACCTGAACCTACAGTACCGAATTGAGATTGGTAAACACCAGAGGAGTTGAACTTTTGGACACGGCGTTTATCTGCTACATATATGTTGCCTGAGGAATCTAAGGCGACTGCGGATGGAAGATAGAATTCACCATTACTAAAACCCAGGGTTCCGAACTGACTATCATAAACGTAATCAATTTGAGGATTAAGTTCCGTTAGCATAAAATTGGTTGACGATCGAGCGAATGGACTGCCATAATTATTAGCTACAACAATATAATAGGCTCCAAAAGGAGAATAAGGATCAATATCAGCGACAAATTGAATTTCACTACTGCTTACAACAGTTGCTGGAACTTGAAGACCGCCCCCAGCTTCTACACTCATAAAAAATACCATTGCGGAAGGAGCGAAACCACTTCCATTTACTTTTATTGTTGTGCCAACGGGACCAAAAGCCGGAGTGAATGAGTTAATTGTTGGGCTAGTTGTCTGCGCACTCACAGAATTCACATTAATATTAAAAAGGCCTAGAACGAAGGCAAAGGCAAACAAAAACAAAGTATATTTTTTCATATATTTAATTAGACCTAATAAATTAATAATTTTAAATACTAACTATAAGTATACTCCCCCTACCGATTTTAACAAATTGAGCTGTGAATAATAGAAATTATCTCCTTGTTTCATATTAAGGCAGCTTTTATGCGCCTAATTCCTTGCGCAACTGCTTCTTCTTTTTGGATCTTAAATGGACCACTATCCCTCGAGTTTCCCTCGGGATCTCGGACACTAGCTAATTCGCTAGTGTTCTCGACATGCGGGCCACCACAGAATTCTTTGGAAATTGGATTGCCATTCTGGTCTTCTATAAAATAGATGGAAACAGTTTCTGGATATTTGGTGCCGAATTCCATTTCTGCGCCGATTTTTTGCGCCTCCGTAAGTGGCATCTCTTTACGCACAACATTTAGACCTTGTTTAATTTTATCATTCACCCAATCTTCCACTTTCTTTTTTTCTTCATCAGTTAATTTATGATCGCAAAGAAAGTCTATTCTTAAACGTTCTTCAGTTATATTACTCCCCCTTTGTTTGATTTCGGGGCTGAGAACGGCCTGCAGGCCCGCAAGGAGCAAGTGGTGAGCAGTATGCAGTTTAATTGTCTTTTCGTTGTGATTTGCTAGACCTCCCTTGAACATGCCAGCTGAAGATGTCTGTGAAAGTTTCTGATGCTCAGCCATTTTTTTATTGAAATCTACTTTATCTATTCCTACACCTTTTTCCTTTGCTAATTCTTCCGTCAACTCTAGCGGAAAGCCATAAGTAGTGAAAAGAACATACGGGTCAGTCCCTTTAGCGAATTCTTTCATTCCTTTTTCAAGAGTTTCTCTAAACTTATTTTCTTCTTTCTCTATCTCTCCTTTGCCATCTAATATATATACTCCTTCATATACTTTTTTCATTTTTTCAATTTCCTGAACTAATGGTTGTTTAGAAAATCTGACTGCTCGCCTTATTAATCTACGCAAAATGTACCCTCGTCCGGTATTGGAAGGAACCACACCATCAGAAATCATGAAAAGTGATGCTTTTACATGATCTGCAACAATTCTTTCTTCTTTCGTTTTTTCGTTATCAAACAAATCCGTCTCATAGACATTATCTTTCTTCTGCACTTGCACTAAAAGCCGTTCTAAACCCATACCTGTATCAATACCTCTCACAGACAGCGGATTATATTTTCCTTCTTTGGTTTTATAAAATTCATTAAAAACTATATTCCATATTTCAACACCATTTATATATATTTCTGTCGTTGGACCACATGGACCTTCGTCTCCAGTCGGACCCCAGAAATTATCTTCTTTTTTGTGTTCTTTTATTACTATATTTTTATCTATTGATTGCCAGATTTGTCTTGATTCTTCATCAGCAGGAATTTGAGTTGTATCGTCTTTAAAAATAGACACATAATCGATCACGAGCCCAAGCTCTTTGGTTATAAATTCATGTGCATACCCTATGGCCTCTTTCTTCCAATATCCTCCGAAGGAAAAGTTGCCTAGCATTTCAAAAAAAGTCAGATGGGTGGCATCGCCCACTTCGTCTATGTCTCCCGTGCGGACACATTTCTGCACCGTAGCTATATTTCTGCCACCAAAGTCTTTATCCGCGTCTTGCGGATTTGTATAATATGGCTTGAATTGTTGCATGCCAGCAGTCGTGAACAGCACTGTCGGATCTCCGGGAATAAGAGAAGATGGAGGAATTATTTTATGTCCTCCATGCGACTTATGTTCGAAAAATTTTAAAAATCTTTTCCTAATTTCATCTGATTGCATACAACTTTTTATTTCTAGTCCTTTTTGTGATCCCTTTCACCAGTAATTTTTCTAATAGGGTTTTCAAATAAATTAACTAAGATGAGCACTAGGAGCACGAGAATGGTGGTAACAACCGCCAAGCCATAGAATCCGAACCCAGCGGCCATGCCGACCGCAGCGGTGACCCAAAGTCCGCCGGCTGTGGTCAGACCGAGGAGCTTGTTGCCTTGCAAGATTATCGAACCTGCGCCGAGAAAACCTATGCCGACAATTACCTGAGAAGCGATGCGGGAAGGGTCAAACCCTACCACGTTCGGATACCTGAGAGATATCATTTGAGAAACGACTATAAACACCGCAGATCCCAAAGAGACCAAGGCGTGTGTCTTCATTCCCGCTTCTTTGTGAACTAATGCTCTCTCTACGCCTATTAACAATCCTAGTCCTACCGCCACCAATAACCTTATAATAATCTCATTGTTTTGTGCAAAAAATTGTATCATACATTCATTATACAACAACTCCCCCTCCAAGACAAATATTCCCATCGAAGATGACACAGGATTGACCCGCGGCGACTAAGACTGGTTCATTAAAAATAACTTGCGTCCTTCGACTGCGTTTAGAACCTTCGGCTTTTATTTTGCACGGCAAAAATTCTCCATGGTAACGGATTTGACAGACATAGCTTTTAGCTTCTAGCGGATAGCTTTTAGAAATCCAATTTGTGTTTTTAAACACAAGAGAAAAAGGGGCTTTATGAAGGACTTTCGGAGGCCGACGGGCCGAGAAGGAAGAATTTTTCTGCAGAAAAATATCTGTGCCTTCAGAAAGCACTTTTTTCTCTTGTGACACAATCAAAACATTTTTCTTTACATCTTTTCCAATCACATAATACGGGCCGTCATTGGGATTCTTTTCGGTAATCGTAAATCCGTGTCGCTCGCCCAGAGTATTGAATACAGCGCCCTCATGATGACCAATTTCTTTTCCCTCAGTATTGAGAACCTTACCTCTTTTTGTCTTAATATAATGTCTCAAAAAATCTTTCAGGTCTATGTCTCCAAGAAAACATATCCCCTGACTGTCTTTCTTTTCTGCGACCGGCAGAGCAAATTTCTTTGCCAGTTTGCGAACTTCAGTCTTTTTAAAATGACCGATCGGAAACAAAATATGCGCCAATTGTTCTTGTGTGAGAGTCCAAAGAAAGTAACTCTGATCTTTAGAAGGATCTGGGGATTTTTTAAGAGAAAAAACATTCCGAATTTGCGAAATCTCCGCATAATGCCCTGTCGCCACAAAATCCGCTCCCATAGCAAGAGCTTTTTTAAGAAAAGCGCCGAATTTAACTTCTTTATTACACATCACATCAGGATTTGGCGTTCTGCCTTTTTTGTATTCAGAAATCATATAATCCGCAACTTCTTTTTTATAAACATCTTCAAAATCAAATGTTAAAAATGGAATATTTAAATGCGCAGCTACCCTCATGGCATCCCTCCTTTCCTCCTCTTCATTGCATGACAAAAAATCCGGGTGCCAGGTCTTAATAAAAACCCCGACAACCTCGTAACCTTCTTTTTTAAGCAATGCCACGCTGACCGCCGAATCGACGCCCCCAGAAAGCCCTATAAATACTGTCTTCTGTCTCATTATTTGAGGTACTTTAGCACATTTTGCCTATGTTCGGCGAATGTTTTCGCATAACGAATGATTCCGTCCTTGTCATGAAGATAATACAAATAAACTGAACTCTTCGGATACATAGCGGCCTTGATCGCTGCTAAACCCGGATTGCCGACAGCTTTTTTCGGCAAGCCCATCGTCTCATAAGTGATAGGAGCCACGTCCACCTGAAGCCTCATGCCCATGGCTATTCTTTTCCATAAAATTCCAGAGATAATTTCTCGGTCCGTGTCTCCGTTTGCCTCCCCTTCGATAAGTGATGCCATGATGATGATATCTTTTTCGGTCCTTCCAGTGGTTTTGCCTTGATCATGAATATCCTGACGGACAAGCGCAAGTTTTTTCTCAAAATTTGAACTCATGGATCGTATCACATCTTGTTCTGTGTCAGTAGTCAGGAAAAAATAAGTATCGGGAAAAAAGTAGCCTTCCTTTTCTCCAGCGACCGATAAGAATTTGCTCTCATTAAAATTGATCAGTTTGGAGGCAAACGTTTCGGAAATCTGGGCCACAGTGTAGCCTTCAGGAATAGTGACCACGACTGGCGCCATGCCATGCTCCCCCTTGGATAATCTCCGCGCGACTTTGTAAACCGATTCTTTTTCCTCGAAATAATAATCCGCTTCCATCACTCCCTTTTCTCGGTAAAAAATAATCACGAAAGCTTCGAATGCTAATCGAGAACGTATGATGTGGGCGTCTTTGAGCTTCATGGAGACGTTCCTTAGGCTGCTTCCATGTTCTATTCTAAATATTGTCCCTGTGGGAAAATCTGCAGGCGCTCGGAGAAAGAAAAAATAAAAAAAAATAAAAAATACCAAAACGGCAATTGCTCGAAGTGCATATGTTTTGGTGAAAAAATGATTCATACAAGACTACATAGGCAAATTTGTAGGCGGAGAAGCTTCTTTGGATTCGATACGCTCCAATGTAGGAACTTTCAATATCTGGCCTGGGAAATGCCACATCGTTGCGAGCTCCTCCACATTCAAAACAAAAGTTTGGTTTTGAAAAAATACCGGCCAAAACATCGAAGTGAAAGGCCAAGGGACAGTTTCTTTGTTTAAAAGATGATGCCTGAGAGGAGAATGGAAAAAACTGCGCTCCCTGTATTCGTTCAGCATCCTATTCGCTAAAACCATGATAGTTTTTGGTGTGATAGTGAATACTCCGCCGAAAGCATCCGCTTGAGTGGAATTGAAGCGCTCGAACTGGTTGCAATCGGGTTTCGCATATTGGCGGAAAATCAACCGAATATTCCTTCTATTGCTCATATTCCACGCCTCTTTTTTTGCCACATACATTATTCTTACTCCAGTATCAAAACCAAGTTTGGCCGTCTTTTTATTCATTCCGTCGATAGCGTTTTTTAAAAAGTCCGGTGTACGATATTCGAGAGTATATCCTACTTCCTTACCTTGATCATATTTTTTATTCTGACGAGCATAAGGCGTAAGCAAATCTTTTATTTCTATTTGTGATTCCTGTACCCAATTATGGTGTCCAAACCATGTGCCATGCGTATGGTATTCTTTTTTGGAAGGAGTGACGACGATCTGCATCCACATTTGTTCTCCTTTTTGCAATGAACCAAAAAGTTCTACCACAGGAGAAATTGGATCCACTTTGAATTCCTCTTTCGGATCTTTATCCAATCCAAAATCAACGTACGTTTTTATTGGAAAGGCTTCGGGCTTATCTAGCTTAAACTCGCATCCCCAGCCATTCCAAGCGCCCTCCTGAGTTATCTCGTCCACAGCGAGCGTATAATCTTCCACTGCTCTCACCTGCGCCTGCGGGTACTGCGCATACATCTGCGTTTCGATCATGCTTCGGACACGCGTCGGCGTGCGGACATAGAAATGAACCTGCCCCTCGATCGAGGCTATTTCCAAAGAAAACCAAAACCAGACGGCTCCTTGCCAATAAGATTCCTTGCCTCCTTTGTTACTCCAATGATAGAGCGCATTGGTAATAAAAAGCTCCATGGCTTTCGGAGAACGCAGGACGTCCCGCGGAGGTATGATCTCGAGCAGAACAAAATCTATTCCAGAAATAAAATCTTGTTGTACATAATGTACCCACCAGATCCAGGCAAGGCGGCCGAGCAAGATCACACCTAAAAAGGGCAAAAGGCCTCTGATCACATCATCGAGGATATGAAAATACCAAAACACAATAACCAGGATCAAGACCAAGATCCAAGCCCAGCTTTTTTTGATTCCTTTCTCGACAGCATCAAGAAACTCACTCATCCATACATTTTACTAAACTACAGTAAAAAGTCCACTTTTATTCTTCTTGAAATATTTTTGATTTGCTAGATTGACCAAAATGGTATTTTTCTTAAAATATCTCTCCTTGTCTACTTTCTGCACTATTTCTTCTTTCGAGAGAGGCCCCTCCCTTTTTAGAATATCCGCAATAACTTCACGAGCGATGCCTTGCTTGTAGCCCCATTCGGAAAGAGCGTACATACCTCGGCCGACTAAAACAAAACGAGGGTCTTTGATGAGCTCATTGTGGCAAGTGGCGTAATGGATCTTTTTATTGAAAGTCTTCGAAATGGCATCCGCAACTTCTTTGAAATGCATCGGGGAACCGTTCTTTCTCATGACCAGAAAGGCATAATCTTTTACCCCGCGAATGCGGATATTTGGAGAACTTGCCTTCCCCCATTCCCCTAGCGGATTTTTAGCCACGGCTTTGGATACGGCGAGCCATCTTTTGGCGATCTCTTCATTGCGATATTCTTCTGAAACGACTCCCATGTGTTCGAAAAATTTCTTGATCATTTCACTTTCCGGCACTAGATCCTCGTCACTCAAGCCTGCATAAAGTTTGCGGAGGGCATCATGCACTTTTTCTACCACATGATCGTCTATGCTCCATCTAGTATGAAAATGATCATCCTCGCGATGTTTTTTGAAAGCATCGGACAGGACCAGGAAAAAATGAATGTGGTTTTGAGTTCCCTTATCTTTAGAAATATGTGGCAACAACTCGTGTTCGGCGACAATCGAACCGAGCTTTTTTACCACCTGCTTGAGTTCTTCAAAAACCGCCTGTTCTCGTTTGTAAACTTCAGACTTCTTGATGGCATTGATGGCTGCATCCTCCACTTGGCGGACACGCTCTCGGGTGATGCTGTATTTTTTACCAATCTCTTCTAAAGTTTTTTTCTTTCCATCGCTGGTCAGGCCGAAGCGATTCATGATCACATCCGAGGCGCGCTCTGCCAACCCGGAAGTTATCCTCTTAGTTACTTTCTTTGGTTTGAATGATATTGTTGACATGATTTTTAAAATTATCTTTTTGATTTTACCCTATCAAGCTCGGTCAGATATTTTTTGCGGAGACGGACGGATTTCGGAGTGATTTCCAGATATTCATCTTCGTTCATCACTTCCAGGCCTCGCTCAATATTCAAAACAAAAACTGGGTTCAAGGTTATAGCTTCGTCAGTGCCAGAAGCACGCATGTTGGTAAGCTGTTTTCCTTTCGTCGGATTCACGGACATATCTTCTCCTTTCAAGACATTGCCGACGATCATACCCTCATAGACTTCTATTCCGTGCTCTACGTATAGAATACCACGTTCCTGTAAATTTGCAAGCGAAAAGGCTACCGCCTTGCCTGACACCATGGAAACCATAGACCCATACTCCCTTTTTTTGATCTCTCCGGCGTATTCTCGGAAACCTATGACGCGAGAACTCATTATCCCTTCCCCCTTTGTATCTATGATGAATTCTCCTCGATAACCCAAAAGCCCGCGAGTAGGTATGTCGAAAATTATCCTTGCAATACCTTGTTTTTCTACCATATCTTTCATTATTCCTCGTCGTTTACCGATCTTCTCTATCACCCCACCGGAAGATTCCACAGGGACATCTATCACCAATTCTTCATATGGTTCTGTCTTTTGTCCGTCTATTTCCTTGATGATGACTTCAGGCTGGGAAACCTGCATCTCAAATCCTT